>Ga0302325_10000086_pt1 | contig 258073 bp, 216 predicted proteins | sample Palsa_T0_2_FD_201948 | JGI IMG/M metagenome (GOLD analysis project Ga0302325, IMG submission 201948) | Peat permafrost microbial communities from Stordalen Mire near Abisko, Sweden - Palsa_T0_2 | ecosystem: Environmental > Terrestrial > Soil > Palsa > Peat permafrost | place: Sweden: Abisko... | reverse complement strand
GCTTGAGATCGTGCGAGCGGCTGGGCGCTGGTTCATTTTCTGGGGTGAGCGCGGGCACGCCATCCGCGCGTGGTTCTGATGGGCATAGCTTAATCAGGACACTAGAAGATGGCACCCCGAGCACCTAACCTAAATTCCTGATTAGTCGCGAAACCGGACGAGTCCTTTTTCGGCCAAATCCACATGTCCGATAAATGCGTTTATCAGGAGTTGGGTCCAATCTGGGAAACCCTCCTCCCGAAAGTCATCAGCAAACACTGGCCGACTTACCGGGAGTTAACGGACATATGTGCGACGAGCAGCCAAAATAATGAGCGAACGAACGAGAATCCTCTGTCGTGCACGATCTTCATCCGGGCCCGCCGAGTGATTGATCCGCGGATTCGAGTTAACGCCTCCTCCGCATACGAACGGGTTCCATTCGAACTAGAAGATGGTAATCTTCCGTAACTTTAGGAGGACCAATGAAGGGCCTGTATCTTGCCTGCGCGATTCTCTTTTTATTTACGAGCAACTCGTGGGGGCAAAACACGACTCCCGAAATTAGCTACACGGACAAGCAATACACCGGCTTACTGCGCTGTCACGGCATGACCGGTGTTGCCTGGACCTTTGCCATACAAAAGCTGAACGGCGTCAGCCTGGAAGACGCCAAGAAACAATATGATGGGCGCCTCGAAGGTCGAATGAAAGATCTGGCGCTTCTCGTTGTCAACCAGATGTACAAAGACTCATTTACCAGCGCCTGGGATTACACCGTTTCGTTCTATGGCGAATGTGCGCAGAACATCGCGGATATCGGGAAGGATCGCTCCAACCTGGCGAACTACTGCATGCAGAGATCCATGATTGGAATGACAGCGGCGGACTACAGGATCAGCGGCCAGCCGGTTGAGAACGCCTACCGGGATTTTGGCAAGCTCGGTGCTGAGGCGACACCGCGTGCCGTCGTTGATCGCGTTTACACCGGATCCAAGTCCCGAGCCGAAGCCGGAGTGGATGAGTGGCAAATCTGCATGAAGCCGCTGCAATCCCAATCCAGTTCCGCTCCGCCGCCTGCGGTGCAAGACATTCCGCCACTCGGCGGACTCACGGACAATGAATTTGCCGCCATGAAGCCCTGCGTCGCGTTAGGGGTAATCGTGTGGGGCATTGCGGAGAATAAGCTGAAAGGCGCCCGCCCGGAAGATGTGAAAAAGCAATACGACACAGAAGCAGATGCAAGCAAGAAAGCCTTCGTTTTTAAAATTGTGGACAAGGTGTACGCCGAGGATTTCGTCGCTCCCGGCCTCTATGCCACTCGCTACCTCGATTCGTGCGCCAGGACCAAGGGCGTGGCGCCCGAGCGGATGGGAGTGGGGAATAGCTGCCTCACGAATGCACATATCGCAGCCCGTGTCAGCGCTCTAAAAAAGTCCGGCGCATCGGCTCAAAAGGCGTATGAGCCCTTCGCAGAATTCGACGGAACCGCGGCCAGCTCTATCGTCGAAAAGGTCTATCACAATTCGGATTTCAGTGAGAACCCTGGAGAGGTGGAGTGGAGAGCCTGTGTCATTTCTTCGCCGACATGGACAACGAATGAGAAAGGGCAGGAGGTGGTCATCGCGGCCATACCATCGGGATATCAGACCGTCGAAACCAAAATGGACAAAGAAAGCATCAAGTACATTTACCCTAAAGGCGAATCGGCCAGTAACTGGACGGAGCGGCTTGGCCTCGAAGAGTTCCCTGAACTGATCGACCATACGCCCACTGCGTTCCAGAAGGCGATTCAGGGACCATCCGAGAACTGCAAAGATGGCAAGGTGACTTCCTCCAGCGTGGGCGAGCAGGATGGGTATGCTTTCGCCCTGTGGTCCGAGACCTGCGCGGGCTCGGCGGGCAAAACGGAATTCAGGTTCCACAAGGCGATCCAGGGCGATGAAAATTTCTATTTGGTTTCGAAATCATTCCAAATCGAACCCTCGGAAGAGCAAATCCAGCAGTCCCGGTCGTATCTGGCTTCGGTGAAGGTTTGCGATTCGAAGAGGAGCGGCCAGCTATGCCCGACCACAGACGCATGGCACCCTTAAAACCTTCGCGACCATCGTTAGGTCCCGGTAAACGCGCTTGTGTTTACCAATCCAATTCCTCACGCCTGGTTAGTCGGATTACCGGACATCTGGTGTACTAGAACGTGTCGACGCACTGCGGTGGCGCGTCAGTTTCCGGTAACCGCGTTAATCAGGATTCTGGAAAGTCAAACTGTTCTAAGAACGCATTATTGTTTGAGGTCTGGGCTGCCGCCGCTCAACGCGCAACTTAGGCCTTCGGTTGGTATCGGGACGAATCGCTCCAAACGTTCATCGATTTTCCAAGCGAGTGTGGCTGGTAGCATAATTTCTTCGAGGTAAGCCTTCGGCTTTTGCCCTTGCTTGTTGTCCAGAATCGCAATCACGTCGTCAGGAATTTCTTTGCCGGCGACCTGACACCCTTCAAGGAACGACTGAGGTGAATGCAGAGAATGCGTTGGCATCGGCAGCACGTCTTGAACCCAGTGCTTCCCGGTGTCTACGAGTTCCTCGTATTCAGTACCGCAAATGAGCCACGAAACCACGAATAATCGATCAGAAATCTCTGATCCGCCCAGGTCCTTGAGACCCAGATTGCTGTGCCGTGCTTCCAGAATCACCACCCGTTCATTCGACGAGTTCTTCCCCACCATCGCTTTGGGGACGTTAGCGCCACACTTGATCGTGTCGAACTCATCTGCAGCTCGCCCCTGGGCGCAAAAAAGCAAGCTGAAAAGAGCAATCAAATAGAATTTAGAGGTGAAGCGATAAAACCTATCCATGTCCCAACGATAGAGGAGCGATCGCGGCTTTGCCAATGGTATTCATGCCTAAAGAGTTAAACTCAAACCTGGAATTTCGCGCCCCCTTCGTATATGCTCCGCAGCAATTCTGGAAGAACAAGGAAGTCCCCATCGACCTCCGTTCTGCACCCCCGATGATCGCATTGCTGTTCCTGGCATTCTTCGTCCGCTCGGGGAAACGCTGTCCTGGCTAGGTTTGGACCGCCCGGCACGCGTTACCGGACATCTGGCGTACTAGAACGTGTCGACGCACTGCGGTGGCGCGTCAGGTTCCGGTAACCGCGTTTACCTGGACCTAGCCGATTAGTTCCGAGTTGCCGACTATTGTGCAACTGGACCGAGTCGGACGGGCACCTATTGGAAGCGCAATCCCAACCCTCCGAGCAGACGGGCTTCAGACATATAATCCGCTGATGGGTAGTTCTCATTCACCTCTTTGGTCAATCGGACCGACTCTTCGCCTGGATCGACGAGATCCATACCTTCGCCTCCAGAACGTGACCCTCTTCGTTCGGGACCAGGACCGAAGCTTACAGTTTTTCGTGGACCGTCTTGGATTTAGCTTGGTCGCTGACTACGACGTACCAAGCGGAGACCGCTGGGTTGCGGTCGCCCCTCCCGATGGGACGGCAATGCTGGCGCTCGTCACGCCCAAACCCGATGCGGAGGACTACAAACACATAGGTCAGGCGAGGCAGATTGTTTTTCTCACTGAGGATGTCGGCGCAAAGTACCACGAGTGGCTTGAACGCGGCGTTGCTTTTCTTCATCCGCCGAAAGAACCAGGTTGGGGCGGAGTGTTCACAAGCTTCGAAGACCCCGATGGGAACTCTTTCGCCCTCGTGGGATTCGATCGGGCTAGCCAAGAAGTTGAAAAACAACGCCGACAGACGGCAGAGAAACTAGAGTCCGAGCGCCGCGCCGCTCGGGAACTCGAAATTGCAAGACAGGTGCAAGCGAGATTGTTCCCCCAAAGAATGCCGCAGGTTAGAACACTTGAGTATGCGGGTGTCTGTATTCAGGCTCGCCACGTTGGCGGAGACTACTACGATTTCTTGGACCTCGGCCGCGGACGCCTTGGGCTGGTCATTGCCGATATCGCTGGAAAAGGAATCGCCGCCGCTCTCTTGATGGCGAATCTACAGGCGAATCTCCGCAGCCAGTGCGCGATTGCTTCCGATCAGCCGCAACAATTCTTGCGATCAGTCAATCAGTTGTTTTACGAGAACACCGCCGATGGGGATTACGCAACGTTCTTCTTCGCTGAGTATGACGACAGTACACGGAGGCTACGCTATGCGAATTGCGGGCATCTCTCGCCGCTTCTCCTGCGGCATGACAACACTGTGGAACGACTGGACTCTACGTCCACGGTGCTAGGGCTTTTCGAGGAGTGGAATTGCTCGATAGAGGAACAGCAGCTCCTTCCCGGAGACACTCTCACTCTCTATACTGACGGCATAACCGAGTCATCGAACGATGCCGGAGACGAGTTTGGCCAACAACGACTGGTCGAAACGCTGCTGCGGCATCGTGGGCTACGCTCGCAACTGCTATTGGAGGCAGTTGTTGAAGAAGTTCGGCGCTTCAACCCTAACGAACAGCAAGACGACATCACGCTAATTGTCGTCAACTCTGGGGACGCTTAGAACTAAGTAATTCCATTTGCCTGGTATGTCGCGTTACCGGACATCTGGCGTACTAGAACGTGTCGACGCACTGCGGTGGCGCGTCAGTTTCCGGTAACGGCGTTTACCAGGCGTGTGGAAGTGGTTCTCGCTCGGCCGCTGCGCTGGCCTGCTCCTTCCATCGTTGTTCATTGACGCCCACCACGAGTAGCCACAGCATTACCGATTCTTGCCCGAGGATTCCGGCGGCGAGATTGTAAGCGGACAAGTGGTTTGCGAGCGGCGGCGACAGAAAGGTAAGCCACCCCAAACCGCCAATCGCCATCAGCGCTCCCAGAACTTGCGGCAGAAAGGTCGCCCTGAAAATGAGGTAGCCGATCAGGAGGCAATAGAATCCGTTCAATACGACAGGGATATCCACGCCGCGAGGATTCCATCGAAGAGCCCCACACGTGAGTCCCGCGAGGTTGAAGAACGCCGCAAGCAAAGAGAGGCCTCTATTTACCGGCTTGAAGAGGACGTAGAGAAGCAGCGTCACTGCCAGCATGCTCGCTACCGCGATGAGATCCCCTGCGATTTCCAGCCTGCGAAAGAAGAACTCGCCGAACACTGCCGCTAGTAGGCCGAGCAGAGAAAGGGCACCGGCCATCCTGGCCCTAAAACGCGGCGACGCTTCAGCAATCCGTGCCAGCATTTAAAGCCTCCAGAGGGGCCGCCTGAGGCTATGTTGTATCATCGGTGCGTCGGAAACGCCGCTAACTCCTGATTTGTCGCGTTACCGGACATCTGGCGTACTAGAACTCCGCTTTTCCGATCAGCGCGTTGATCAGGCCTGCGGATGGCTGCAACTGAGACAACCTTAGGTGGCTAGCCGTTTTCGACGCGCGCCTTTATATCCGCGTACGCCGCATCGATGAGCTTGCTTAGCGCTGCGGCGTTCGTGGCCGTTCCCGGTCTCAGCTTCACATGACGCATGAATTTGCCGGTGCCTTGCAACAAGCGCGCCGGATCCGGCAGTGCCGCGCCGTGAAAGAACCCCACGTTTACGTGCGAGGTGAATACATTCACATAGCCGAAGGGCGCATCTCCCAAACATACAACCGGGCATCCGTCATGCAAAAGCTCCCGGACTTCGTCCCCGCACTTTCGCATCACCGCAAACCACCGATGCGCGATGGCTCCCAATTCACCTGTATGCTCTTTCATCCACGCATCGATGGCGGGATCCCGCTGGACCGCGCCGTCGAATCGCAGCAATTCCGTTCTCATCGTCGCTCGCCTTGCTGCTTTCGGGATTCGATGGTTATGTTGCACCCGTACTTTCCCTCCAGCAAATCCTGCCGGCACCGCATCTTTAGGGGTGGACCCCAATCATGGGCTCGGCCTCCCTCATGGTTGCAACCAGGATCGGGGCCATGGATCGGAAAGAAAAACATAGCATCCAGGCACTCCAAAAAACTCAGGTTCTGAATGGATGTCCAAGGGCCCGTGTCCGAAAGTGGTTTATCGCGGTTGTGATAATCTCATCGTGCTTGATGACCGGGCACGAGCCAGCGTAACGGTTTTCGCAAAATCTTTTCTACCAAAATCGCCATGTCCACCTTCTTGCGCACCATCGAATTCCTGGCTCTGAGTCTTTGGCTGGGCAGCGACGTATTCTTGAGCTTCGTGGTGGCTCCGGGAGCCTTCCACCTGCTGCGCAGCCGCGATCAAGCCGGTGCCCTCGTCGGCTTCTCGCTGACGCGCATGCACCTCGGCGGAATGTTGTGCGGCGTGCTCTTCCTGTTAGCACGCCTGCTGCGTACGCGGACGTTCGCGACCGATGTCACCGCTCCGGCGATTTGTGTCGCCGCCATGATCCTGCTGACAGGGATCTCCCAATACACGGTTAGCGCCAGAATGGCCGCGCTCCGCGTGCAAATGGGTTCGATCCAAGCCACGGCATCAGGCAGTCCGCTGCTCGCCGAATTTACTCGCCTGCACGGTATTTCCGTGGCGCTAGAAAGCGCCGTTCTGCTCGCCGGCTTCGCCGCGCTGTACCTCTTGGTTCGCGAAGTCTCCACTCCAAACTAGGAGGGGAAAGGAGTGCGTTTTCACAGCACAGCTAACCTCTTTAGAATGATATTCTTTCGCGAACTGTACCCTCCAAGCCCTTTAGAATGATATTGTTTCGCAAAAGTGGCGCACGCCACTCCCCACCATCTAAACCTATTATAATGTGCTAGTTATAGACGCACCGAAAATACCCGCCAAAAATAACTGCTCAGGGCTGCCCGAGCAGCGCGTCGAAATACGCCAGCATCTCCGCCGAATCCCACTGCTGCTCGCCGATGATTTTGCGCGCGATTTTTCCGTGACGGTCGATGATGTACGTTTCGGGAATAATGGAGGTGCCGTACTCCAGGGAGATTTTTTTGCTGGGGTCGCGAAACGTGGGAAAGTTGACGTTGTAGTCTTTCAGGAATTTGTCATAAGCCTGGGGATCCTCGTCGATGCTCCCGCCTAGGACCACCCCGTTGCGCGAGGCAATGTACTGCTGCAGGCGATTCATCGCAGGGGCTTCGCTCACGCACGGCGGGCACCAGGAGGCCCAGAAATTCAGCACCACCACTTTGCCCTTGAAATCGGAGAGGTGTTCGGTCTTCCCGGCAATCTCGGCGGTAAAATTATCGGCGGATTTACCGGCCAGGGAAGCTTCGCCCTGGCGGTAACTGGGCACGGCAAACAGCACCAACACCGCCGCCGCGGCCGCGACCGCGCACCACACCAGGACTTTCCGCGTCATCGCCATTTCATCGCCTGCTGCATCGCCATTTCATCGCTCACTTCGTCGCTCACTTCATCGGCACTTTCATCGCCCATTTCATCGCTCACTTCGTCGCTCACTTCATCGGCACTTCATCGCCCATTTCATCGCTATGTCAACAACTCCATGTCATCGCCCTGCGGTGTTATACTAACGTATCCGCAGGCGGTTCGGGAACGGATGCGCCGCCCATCGCCATGCCGCGTTTTCTGCCGCATCACCAGCCATTTTTTCTCCTATGAACACCGTACCATCTAGCGACGCCGTACCCGCCGAAGGAACCGTCATCAGCGCGGCGAGCAATCCCGTGGAGCCAATCTCCGCGCCCGCGGAACGCATCTCTGCGATCGTCCCTGCCCGGGATGAACAAACCTCCATCGCCGCGTGTCTGGACGCGCTGTTGCAGCAGCCGGAAGTCCTCGAAATCATCGTGGTAAACGATCAGTCCAGCGACCGCACCGCGGAAATTGTTCGCGAGCGCATGCAGCGGGAATCGCGCATAAAATTAATCGCCACGGACGGCGTTCCGCAAGGCTGGGTGGGCAAAAACAACGCCGCCGCCCGCGGCGCGATGCTCGCGACGCAAGCCTGGCTGCTGTTCGTGGATGCGGACGCGGAACTATTGCCGGGCGCCTGCGCGCGAGCCATCGAAATCGCCAATGAAGCGAATGCCGGGCTGGTCTCTTTTTCACCGGAGCAGCTCACCGCAAAATGGTACGAGAAAGCGCTGATTCCTTTTATTTTTTGCCGGCTGGCGCGAAAATTTCCTTACGCCGCGGTAAACGATGCGAAGTCCAGCATCGCCGCGGCCAACGGACAATTCTTGATGATCCATCGCAGCGTGTACGACGCCATTGGCGGACACTCCGCCGTGTGCGGCGAAATTCTGGAAGACGTGGCCATCGCCAAACGGGTAAAGGCTGCCGGCTATCCGCTGCGCTTCGTTCCCGGCGCCGGGGTCGTGCGCGCGCGCATGTATCGTTCCTTCGGCGCCATGTGGCAAGGGTGGAAGAAAAATATTTATCGCTTGATGGGCGGGACGCCGGCGGCTCTGCGTGCCGAACTCGGCGACGTTTTCCCCTCCATACCATTTCTGTTAATCGTGTTCGGTTTGTGGTATCCGCTGGCGCTTTTCGCCGGAGTCTTGCTCCTGTTGCTGCGTCAATTGCGCTACGGCACCGAACTCACGCGTAACCAATACCCCTTCGTGCTCATCCTCTATTATGTGCCCGCCGTGCTGTTGTACGCGGCTGTGCTCCTGGCTTCCTACCGCGGCCACCGCGGCGGACGCCTGGCGTGGAAGGGCAGAGACGTGGTTGTCGGCCCTGCTGGTAAGCTTACCTAAGCCGTTCGCGCTCCGGCAGTGGCGGCGGTTATTCGATCGAAAGCTGCATCGGGACTCGTATTTGGGAATCCAATGATCTTGCTGACGCGAAAAATCGAGTTTTCGGCCTCGCACCGCTACGACAATCCCGCGTGGTCGCCGGAAGAGAACCGGCGCGTGTTTGGGAAATGCAACAACCCGCACGGGCATGGGCACAATTACACGCTGGAAGTGACCGTGGCGGGCGAGCCGCATCCTGTGACCGGCATGGTGCTGGACCTGAAGGAATTGAAGGATTTGCTGGACCGCGAAGTCATGCAGCGCATGGATCACCGCAATTTGAATGCGGAAGTTCCGGAGCTTGCCGGGAAAATTCCCACCTGCGAAAACATCGCGCTGGTGATCTGGAATTTGCTGGAGCCGAAGATTCCTTCCGGAACATTGCATCGCGTGCGCCTTTATGAATCCGCGGATCTTTTTGCGGATTGCTATCGCGCGGCGCAATCGAACGGGCATGCTCCGGCGGCGAAGGCGGGAAAATGACCGCCCCTGAAAACATCGCGCGGGAGGTTCAGGTGGCGCTGGGCCGCCGGTACCGTTTCTCGGCTTCGCACCGGCTGCACAACGCGAAATTGAGCGACGCGGAGAACCGCGAGCTTTACGGCAAATGCAACAATCCGCACGGTCACGGGCATAACTACGTGCTGGAAGTCTTGCTGTCGGGCCCGCTCGATCCCGCCACGGGCATGATCGCGAATCTTACGGACCTGGACGCCTTCGTGGAGCAACAGGTTTTGCAAGACTACGATCACAAATCGTTCAACGAAGACGTGGCGGAGTTTCGCGATCGCGTGCCCACCACCGAAAATTTATGCCTGGACATTTTTCAGCGCCTGAAAACTTTCCCTTTGGCCAAACTCGAACGCATCCGCGTCGAAGAGACCGGAAATAACAGCTTCGAGTACGCCGGGGAGCACACCGAGGAAATCCTACTGTGACCAAGCCAACCGAAGAGTTACTGCTGCACGAAAGCGCCGCCGCTCCGGGCAGCGAAACCATCGCCGAGCTGGTGCGCAAGATGCTCGTGCAGGTCGGCGAAGACCCCAATCGCGAAGGGCTGCGCCGGACCCCGGAGCGCTTCGAGCAGGCGCTGCGCTTCCTCGCCAGCGGCTATGGGCAGAACGTCGACGACTTGCTCAACGGCGCGACCTTTAGCGTGGCCTACGACGAAATGGTCATCGTCAAGGACATCGAGTTCTTCAGCTTGTGCGAGCATCACCTGCTGCCTTTTTTTGGCCGCGTGCACATCGCTTATTTGCCCAACAAAAAAGTCATCGGACTCAGCAAAATCGCCCGCCTGGTCAACATGTTCGCGCGGCGCCTGCAGATTCAGGAGCGCATGACCAGCCAGATCGCGCAGGCCCTGGAAGAAAAAATGGAGCCCCAGGGCGTCGGGGTCATCGTCGAAGCCCGCCACCTGTGCATGCAGATGCGCGGCATCGAAAAGCAGCACGGCAAAGCGGTGACCAGCGCGATGCTCGGAGCCTTCCGGCACAACAAGCAGACACGCGACGAATTTTTGTCTCTCGTGCGCCGCAAGATCGATTAACGCCTGGCGAGGGCGGCTAGCCCTCATTCTTTTTGCCCGGCCTTCACCGGGGTAGGATGATCCACGGAGGTTGTTTATGGCTCCGCTCGTGCTGCGAAGTTTTCGGCCAAAATTCCATTCCTGGGATTTGGCGCTCTTCACGCTGATCGCATTGACCATCGCGCCCCTGCTGGCGAAGACTGCTCTCGCGCAGACTTCACCGCCTGCGCTATTAATCCTGGAAAAAGACGATCAGATGCTCGCCATCGTCGATCCGGTTGGGCTCAAAGTGATCGCGCGGGTGGCCGCCGGCGCCGACCCGCATGAAGTTGCCGTATCCTCCGACGCGCACACCGCTTACATCACCAACTACGGCGCCTTCCGCACGCCACTGCATACGCTGTCGGTAGTCGATCTTGCGGCCATGCAAGCGCGCTCTCCCGTGGAGCTGGGCGCGCTGCTGGCGCCGCACGGCATACAAAACGTCGACGGGAAAATTTATTTCACGGCGGAGGGAAGCAAGGCCATTGGCCGCTACGATCCGGGCGCCAATAAGGTGGATTGGATTTTGGGTGTGGGCCAGAACCGCACGCACATGCTGGTCGTTACCGCGGATGCCAGCCGGATTTTTGCTTCGGACGTGAACTCGGATGAAATCAGTATTTTCGATCGCGACAAAAATGCCGACGCCTCCGGATGGACGCAAAGCAGCGTTGCCGTTGGCAAGGGTCCTGAAGGTTTTGACGTCTCTCCCGACGGCAAGGAGTTGTGGGCCGCAAATTCCCACGATGGCACAATTTCGATCATCGACGTCGCCAGCCGCAAAGTGGTGCAGACCGTGGACGTCCACACCAAGGCCTCAAACCGCCTCAAATTTTCGCCGGACGGCAATGTGGTGCTGGTCTCGGATCTGGGCAGCGGCGATGTGGTGGTGCTCGACGCGCACGCCCGGAAAGAAACGAAGCGGATCCGGGTCGGGTCCAGCGCGGCGGGCATTTTGTTGTCGCTGGACGGCTCCCGTGCGTACGTCGCGGCCAGCCGCGACAATTTTCTTGCCGTGATCGATCTCAAGACCCTCGCCATTGTCGGCAAAATCCCCACCGGCCGCGGAGTGGACGGCATGGCCTGGGCCGTCCCAAAGTAAGGCTGGCCGTGTAGCGACTGAGAAAGTGATTTTGATCTTTTTCCGAACCGGAGGAATCCGCCCACCGCCCCAAGCCTTGTCTGTCGTCTTAGGTGCCCCGCCGCAATTTGGCAAACTTGTTTCGCGGCTAACGAACCGCCGGTACTATGCGATATATGGTGGCTAGAGATTACAAAGTGTTTCTTGAGCCGGACGCCGAATATGGCGGATACGTCGTGGTGTGTCCCTCGCTCCCGGGAACTTATTCGCAGGGAAAGAGCGTCTCCGAAGCGCTGGCGAATATTCGGGAAGCCATCGAGTTGACGCTGGAGGATATGGAAAGTCGCGGCGAAGTCATCGGCGATCCAACTGAGGTGCTGGTGGGCAGCGTCGTTATTACGCGATGAACCCGCGGTTGCCAGTTGTGTCGGGCAAGCAACTGATACGCGCGCTCGAGAAGTCTGGGTATGTGGTGGTCCGTCATCGGGCTGCGGCCCGGGCTCGGCGCACCCGGTTGCGGTTCCCGCAGGTTTTTTCGTTGCACCAGATGCGCGTCTTACCTTTCGTTTTGTCGTAGAAAATCCAGCGGCATAAGGGATCCGGGCAGATTTTTACGCGTTCGAGCGGATCCATAGCCAGGGTCTTGGCGAACGATTCGGCGATTTTGCTCTGAACCCACGTCCAGCCTTTTCGCCTCGGGATTTCTTCCAACACAAAACCATTTTGGCGCTGGATTAGTTGCGGATGCGCCCATACGCTCATGGCGTGGTTTAGCGTGCGGAGTTCGGCCCCGTTGACGGGCGCCTTAGAGGGCAGTTTTTCCGCCGCGTTGCGTAGGAGCGTTCGCAAGGCGATCAGGGACGCGAAGGGAACTGGTTGGCGGAGCGGAGAGGCGAATCCCCAATGCCGCAGGAAGTTCTTGCGCCATTCCGGATTGCGCAGGTGCTCTTCCGAACGGCCCAGGCCGTTGCTCTCGAAGCTGTTGACGAAATCGATCCACAGCGCCGGCTGGCCAAAACCTTTTTTAAGGTACTCTTCGCGGGTCATATTGGTAACGGCTTAAATGGCCTTGACGCATTACACGAATCGCGCTAGGCTCGGTAATGAGCATAACACGTTGTGGGCATTACCAAAGGCGATTTATGCGCATTTGGCGACGGAAAACCCGGTGAACGCATGAGTGCCACCCGACAGATGGCCGTGGTAGACGCAACGCCCGCACGCAAGCGGGCGGCGGCGCCTAACCGCCTGGCGGTGATGGCCGCCTTCGCCAGCACCTATTTGATTTGGGGCTCCACGTACTTGGCCATTCGCTACGCAGTGGAATCCATTCCGCCGCTATACGCCGCGGGATTCCGCCATCTGCTCGCCGGTTTGCTTTTGCTCGGCTGGTGTTTGGCCAAGCGGCTGCGGCCCACGTGGGCGCAGTTGCGCGCCAGCGCGGTCATCGGCCTGCTCTTCTTTCTATTCGGGCATGGCTCCTTGCATTGGGCGGAGACGCGCGTGCCTTCCGGGCTGGCCTCGCTGTTGATCGCCATTGAGCCCATCATCGTTTTTGTGCTTTCGTCGCTCGCCGCTCGGGAATGGCGCGTCAACTTTTCCTTACTGGCCGGCGCGTTTTTAGGGTTGGCGGGTGTGGCCTTGCTGCTGGGGCGCAGCGGACTAGCCTCGCCCGGGATGGCCGTCGGCAGCTTCGCTATTTTGTTTGGAGCCACGGCGTGGTCCGCGGGAATCATTTATTCTCGAAGGTCAAAATTGTCCGGGAACCCGCTATTGCTCTCGGCGCTCTCGCTGCTTTGCGGGTCGATCATGCTGCTGGCGGTGGGCACGGCTTTTGGCGAATGGCGCGGATTCCACGTGGCCGCGGTTACGGCGCGGTCTTGGTGGGCGCTGGGATATTTGATCGTCTTCGGCTCGGTGATCACCTTCACCGCTTACAATTGGTTGCTGGAGCATTTCTCGCCCACACTGGTGGCCACGCACACGTACGTGAACCCCATTGTCGCGGTAATGCTCGGCTGGTGGCTGGCCGGCGAAGCGGTCACCTGGAGCGTGCTGCTGGCTACCGGCATTATTATTGCCGCGGTGATGCTGGTGGATCGCGGCACCACGCAGTTGCACCGGGACCCGGTGGCCGGCGTGGCCCCGGAAGCCGTGGGCTAGCACGGCAAAAAAGCGCTCGCCGCGACAACATGTATAGTTACGGGATGCCATTCTCCAAACGAAGATCAGCTCGTGACGCACAAGCCGGCGGAATTCTCAGCACGCTGATCGCGCTGCTTTTTCTCGTGGCGCTTTGTGGCGCCATTTACGTCGCGCGCCGTCCCATCCTAAGCTTCATCGGCGAATCCTGGATCGTCAATGAATCCATGGACCATGCCGACGCCATCATCGTCCTCAGCGACGATAATTTCTATGCCGATCGCGTCACCCGCGCCGCCGAATTAATGCGCGAAGGCAAAGCTCCCGTGGTCGTCGCCAGCGGCCGCAGGCTGCGTCCTTATGCCGGCATCGCCGAATTGATGCAACACGATCTGATCGAGCGCGGCGTCCCGAAAGAAAAAATCATCGTCTTTCCGCAGGACGCCGATGACACGCGCGATGAGGCGCTGGCGCTGCTTCCGCTGGTCCGGCAAAAAAACTGGCACAGCATCATGATTGTTACCTCCAACTATCACACGCGCCGGGCGCGTTATATTTTTCGCCATATTTTTCCACAGGATGTGGAGCTCGCTGTGGTCAGCGCTCATGACGGCGACTTTGATCCTGAAGAATGGTGGCAACGGCGCACGTCCCTCGAGGAATTAACTCGCGAAATGGCGGCCATGCCGGTAGCGATGTGGGAGTTGCGCCACGCCGGAGCGCATTGAAGCGAAACGGTACCCAAGCGGTTGTAGGAGTAGCAGCACTAAAACTACCATTAGCAGTATAGGCTTTCACGAAACACCCCACATTTACCCCTCCCCATTCCGCTTTACACCGTTTAAGTGCTGTACTATCTTCGTTTCTCTAGTCGCAGCCCTTACCAGCAGAGACGCGACTTGCTGTAAATCTCTGGGTAGAGGTGTCTCATTATGTGGCGTAAAGATGATGCGAAGCCCCAAGGTGCTGCCGAGCCTGTGGCTGCCCCGGGGATTCCCGCTGGCGTAACTCCAATCGCCAGTTCCTTCGCGACTCCGAAAACCAATGCTGCTGTTGTCGCTTCCGCGCCATCCGCGACCCCTCGCGCGGGCGCATCGATCAGCCAGGGCATCAAAATTAAAGGCGAAGTCACCGGCAGCGAAGATCTTTACGTCGACGGCATCGTCGAAGGTAAATTGAATTTGTCCAACGGCTCCTTGACCGTCGGCCCGAACGGCACGGTGAAAGCTGACGTGGACGCCCGCGAAGTGCTGGTCAGCGGACGCATCGAAGGCAACATTACCGGGCGCGATAAAATTCATCTGCGAAGCACCGGCCAGGTTTCCGGCGAAGTGCGCACCGAGCGGCTGGCCATCGACGAAGGGGCTACGTTGCGCGGCAAAGTGGAAGCCGGCAAAGCTCCGGCCAGGAGCGTGGCAGCGGCGGCAAAAGCTTCCGGCGGCTCGGCGGCGGATTAATCCATGGGCTTTCTGAATAAATTGGGTATTGGCGTGGGCGGCGGCGAGGCGCGCAACAGTGCAAAGCCGATGGCGCCGGGAAGCGGTAAATCGCACAACGCCAGTGGAAATGGTAACGGCGCAGCGGCCGCGGTTGGAGCCACTCGCCCGCCACAAATGCAAGGGCTAAACCGTGTTTCCAACGGCCTGAAAGAGTTCCTCTGGAACCTCGATGGAGTGGGCCGCGGCACCATGTTGGATCTCGGCCCGGCCTGGCAAACCACGTTGAGTTTCTTCATCGAGCGCGGCTTCCGGGTCACCTCCGAAGATATTCTGCGCGGATGGAAGGAATTTCTGACCGAAGAAGAAACCCGCCTCCGCGAAGATAGCAGCGTGCGCGATTCACTCGATATGACTGCCGCGGGGCGCGCCACGCGTTTTCTCAGCGCCAACCTGCGATATCCGGTATCGTCGTTCGACGCGGTGCTGCTCTGGGATTTGCTGGACTACCTGGAACCCGCGGTGGCCAAGCAAACCGTTGGGTGGATTACCGAACTGCTGCGTCCCGGCGGAGTGGTCTTCGCCATGTTCCACAGCAAAAAGCCGGAAGGGTTTCAGCGCTATCGCGTGGCGGACTCGAATACGCTGCAAGTGATTTCTTCGGCGCTGATATGCCCGGCGCAAAAGGTGTACCAGAACCGCGAAATTCAGGATCTCTTCGGGCGCTACCGCAGCAGCAAATCCTTCATCGCCCGCGACCAATTGCGCGAAACGTTGTTCACCAAGTAGCGCTCATCCGCTCATCACTGGTGCAGTCGCGCCTATCCAAGTAGCCGATTATCCGCTCGTCGCTGATCCGCTTATTTTGGTGGGAGAAGGATTTCGCAGAAATCCGGCCAGCAAAATTTATAAAATATATTTCGACAGCCTGGTGATGCGGGGATTAGTGCCGCCGGTGGTGGTGATGGCGGCGCGCGCTGCCATTGCGATGCGCGTGCCGGTCGTGGGCCGACGCGGGATTGTTCGCGGACGCCATGGTGCCGGCGGCGGCCATCCCGGCGGGACGCGCGGAGGCGATTTTCGGAGAGGTTCCACCGAGCAGCAGGAGAAGCCCCGCGATCAAAGCAAATCTGGCGATTCGTTTCATATCCATGCTCCGGAACTTGCGAGATGTTGGAATACATTCAAGCACAACGGCTGGAAAATGTCGCGCAAGAAATGGTACAAGTCGTCGACCTGTCCGAAGGGGCAACCGCAGACCCGGTGAAAACCCCACGGCTTGCAGCGAGGTCATTTATAGCTGCGGGAGCCGACGGCTTCGAGCAGGCGCTCCCAAGTTTCCGGCGCGCGCAACGGAATGGTGAGGCTGTAGGTGCCAAGCTTGGGATCCTTGGCGAGGGATGTCCGGCGATGTTTCGCACTGGGTTGCCGCGCATGATCAGGCTCCGCGAAATCGGGTTGCTCCGCGCGGACTCGTTGTGTCTCCGGCTGCTCCGCTTCGACGTTGTCGCGGTCGGTTTGCCCATCGTTGTCTTGCCCATCGTCGTGTCGCAAATCGTTGTCTTGCTCGGCGCTTTCTTGTTCGTCGTTGTTGCGGTGCGACTCGTCCGCTGGCGAAGCGCTTTTCGCCAGCAGGATGTTGCGTTCGCAACACGGGAAAAGCTGCGGGGCTTCTTCCGCAGTGGCGACGCCGAGGACGACGGCGTGATAGCGCAGAGCGCGATCGTATAGCTTGGCCAGGTCGCGGATGCACCTTTGCAGACTGGCGCCGACCGCCAGCGACCAGAGCATGCCGTGCCGGCGAAGCGCGAGCCTGCGCAACTGGGCTTCCGCGACGAAACGGGCGATGGCCGCGTCCGTGGCTCCGGCAAAAAAGAACAGCTCGTCGAAATCGCGCTGGCGGGCCATTTCCGCGTCGCGCGCAGGCAAGCCGGAGTTTTGCACCAGTTCGCGAGGGGAAAGGCTGCGCAGCGGAACGGCGTCGATGCCGGTATCTTCCGCGAGGCTCGCCAGCGCTTCCTGGGCCGCGGGCTGCGGTTGCGCGATGGGGATGCTGGTGAAGCGACCGAGGCGCAGGGTTTTTGCCGGGCGCAGATGAAAATAGTCTTCCGGCAAGAAAACCGCGCAGCCGCCTTCGCCGATGAACGGATGGGTGTGGCCGTTGGTGCGGCGCGGCGCGTCCATCTGCAGGCGCGTGCGATCGGTGACCCAAACAACGGGGATCGCGGAGTGGTCGAGGCTGGCGCTGAATTCGTCGAGCCCGGGAAAGGGTTTTCCGCGAGTGGGAATCAGCGAGTCGACCGCTAAATACATGACGCACGATGTTTGCCGCAGATAGGCTCCTCAGAAATTCTTCCTCCATTCTAGCGGAATCGCTGAGATGACGCCCTGACCCTTGGGGGCGCGGGGCCGGAGGGCATCGCTGCAAAAATATTTTGCATGCTGCGGCGCGCGACGTGGCCAAGGCAGAGGCAAAGGCAAGGCAAAGGCAAAGGCAAAGGCAAGGCAAAGGAAGGGGTCTGACCCGCCACTACGAGGGCGGAGATGAAGAGAGATTCTTCGCTGCACAGGCCGACGCGTTCGCAGGAAGCGAACGCGGAAGAAGAAGCGTCGGCCTGTTCCGCTCAGAATGACGGGGTTGGTTGGGTGCGCGACTGAATGAGGGATTTGGGCATCCGTAAAGAGAAAGGCAACGGCAAAGGCAAAAGGCAGAGGAGCGGGTCTGAAGACCCGCCACTACGAGGGCGGAGATGAAGAGAGATTCTTCGCTGCACAGGCCGACGCGTTCGCAGGAAGCGAACGCGGAAGAAGGAGCGTCGGCCTGTTCCGCTCAGAATGACGGGGTTGGTTGGGTGCGCCTTTGAATGAAGGATTTGGGGCATCCGTAAAGGCAAAGGCAAAAGCAAAGGCAAAGGCAAGGGCAAAGGCAAGGGCAAAGGCAGAGGCAAAAAGCAGAGGCAAAAAGCAGAGGCAAAGCAAGGCAAGGCAAAACCGAAGGCAAAGGAACGGGTCTGAAGACCCGCCACTACGACGGAAAGAGTTGCGCTAGTGCGGTTGGGGCCAGGGTGATAGGCGGGGCTGCCAGCGATGGACGTTTTGGCAATATTGTTCGTAGTCGGGGCCGAATTTCGCGAGGAGAGTTGGTTCCTCGTAAAAGGTGACGAAGAGGTGGACGGCCAGGGCGACTGCCAGGACGGCGGCGATGGCTTGGGGGTTGGCGTGGCCGAAAACGATCCAGAGGCCGATCCAGCCGGCGGCGAAGCCTTCGTACATGGGGTTGCGCACGTGGCGATAGAAACCCACCACGACCAGGCGCTGCGGCGGAGCGATTGGGGCCGGGGTGCCGCGTCCGGTCCAGCCGAAGTCCCAGATGCAGCGAAGGGCGACGGCGAATCCCAGCACGGAGGGAAGCGCAGCGAGCCATCGCCAATGTGCGGCGCCGGCCATTTCCACGGTGAAACCCAGCCATTTTGGCAGGAGCCAGAACCATAAGGAAAAGAAAGCCGCGCCCACGGCCAGCGAGGCTAGCGCGGTTGGCCAGGGCCCTCGGTGTACCGCTGCTGGAGCGCTTCTGGATTGTCCGTTGGTCATAAAACCTCCTACTAGGCTAGAAATTTCCACGACGCTGCGATTCCCACGACGCGATTGAAGAAGCCGATGAGATATTTCCAGACCAGGTAATAGACGACCAGCACGGCTGCAAATACTAGCGCCGCATACACGTAGGGAATTTCGCCCACACCGAAACAACTTAGTCCGCGGGAGGCCCCGGTGTAAAGCCCGGCCGCTACAGAATCAAGGCAGAAGCTAGGAGAGATGCATCGGGTGAAGATGGTTTGATGCCGAGGAGTACACCGAAAAGCGAAGGGAGAGGCAAAGGCAAAAGCAGAGGCAAAAGAACGGGTCTGAAGACCCGCCACTACGACGGCAGGGTGTTACGATCAGGGTTGCGACTTGAAAATATGGCGGCGAAGACGATTGCGGAGAATCTGGGGAGGATTGAGGGGCGGATTTGTGCGGCGGCGGCGCGTGCGGGGAGGGCGCGCGCGGAGATTACGTTGATTGGGGTGTCGAAAACGCATGGGGCGGCGGCGATTCGGGAGGCTTATGCGGCGGGGCTGCGGCACTTTGGGGAGAATCGGGTGCAGGAGTGGGAGGCAAAGCGCGGGGAGATCGCGGAGATTGCCACGCAAATGTCCGGAGGGGCTTCGTCTGAACTCCCGGGCGCGGTGTGGCATCTGATTGGGCATTTGCAGAGTAACAAGGCCGGGCGGGCGGCGGGGATTTTTGATTGCGTGGATTCAGTAGATAATGTTGCGGTAGCGGAGCGGTTGGCGCGCGCGTGGGTGGGAGATGTATCCGCGGGAGCGGGAGCGACGCGGAGGTTGCGGGTATTGATGGAGGTGCGGGTGGCAGAGGAAGAGACGAAGAGTGGCGTGGCGATTGGAGCGTTACCGGAGTTGGCGGAACGGATCGCTGGGCTGGAAGGACTTGAGTTGGCGGGGTTGATGTGTGTGCCGCCGTTTTTGGAGGACGCGGAGTTGGTGCGGCCTTATTTTCGGGTGTTGCGCGAGGCGCGGGATGGATTGCGGGTGCGGTTGGGGAGGGAGTTGCCGGTATTGTCGATGGGAATGTCGCATGATTTTGAGGTGGCGATTGAGGAGGGAGCGACGGAGGTGCGGGTGGGGACGGGGTTGTTTGGGGTGCGGGAGGTAGGTCGATGGAGCCCGTGAAGCGTGAAGCGTGAAGCGTGAAGCGTGAAGCGTGAAGCGTGAAGCGTGAAGCGTGAAGCGTGAAGCGTTGAAGAATAGAAACTTCTCCTTGGAAGCGGTGAACTCGAAGATGCAGGTGTTGCTCGCGGGGTGTGCATGAGTGTGGATGTGAAAGCGATTCAGAGGGATTTGCGGGCCGCTAAGGTGGATGGGTGGCTGTTTTATGATTTTCGCGGGCGGGATCCGATTGCGCATCGGCTGCTGAAATTGCCGGAAGGCATGCGCACGCGGCGGTGGTTCTATTTTATTCCGGCGAAAGGCGCGCCGCGGAAATTGCTGCACAAGATTGAGACGGCGGCGCTGGACGGACTGCCGGGAAACGCGCTTTTTTATGCGGGGCAGGCGGAGTTGCAGGAAAATTTGAAGAAGTTGCTGGCGGGGGCAAAAGTGGTGGCGATGCAGTATTCGCCGAAGAATGAGATTCCGTATGTGGCGATGGTGGATGCGGGGACAATTGAACTGGTGCGCGCGGCGGGAACGAAGGTGGTGAGTTCGGCGGACCTGGTGCAGAAGTATGAGGCGTGCTGGAGCGAGCAGCAGTTGGCGTCACACCGGGCGGCGGGGGCGGCAATTGACCGGATTGTGGCGGAGACCTTTGCGCTGGCCGGGAAATGCGTGCGGGAGAAAAAATCGCTGACGGAGTACGACCTGAAGCAATTTATTTTGCGCGAATTCGCGGCCGCGGGGATTGTGGCGGACGACGGTCCGGACGTGGCGGTGGGGAAGAATGCGAGCGATCCGCATTATGGCGCGACGGAGGCGAAGGCAGCAGCGATACGGGAGGGGGATTTATTGCTGCTGGACGTTTGGGGGAAGACGAAAGAAAAGGGCAGCGTGTATTACGACATTACCTGGGTGGGGTATTTGGGCGCCACGGTGCCGAAGAAGATCGCGGAAGTGTTTGGCGTGGTGCGCGAGGCGCGCGACAAGGCAGTGGAGCTGATTCGTTCGCGGGTGGCGGCCGGCAAGATGCTGCAGGGATGGGAAGTGGATCGAGCGGCACGCGAGGTGATTGAAAAGGCGAGCTATGGAAAATATTTTTTCCATCGCACCGGGCATAATATTGGCGAAACCATTCACGGGAATGGCGCGAACATGGATGGGTTGGAGACGCATGACGTGCGGCGATTGATTCCGCGGACGTGCACTTCGGTGGAACCGGGAATTTATTTGAAGGATTTTGGAATTCGCAGCGAGGTGGATGTTTATATCGGCGAGCGCGAAGCGTATGTGACCGGGGCGGTGCAGAGGGAGGTTTTGGCGCTGCTGGGGTGAATGAGGGCCATCCACCCGAAGATGGCGATATTCAGATATTCTTTCGAGTGGCTGACGAAGCGGTCGAGGAAACATGAACGAAACAACTCACAACGAACCGGGCCGCAACGAATCGGGTAACAACGAATCGGGCAACAACGAAACAACCGACAACGAAACACGGGTTGAACGGGGCGCGGAGGAAACACGTCACGGGAGCAACCGAGAGACGATGGCGTTCGCGATCGCGGTGGCGGGATGGCTGGTACCGGGGCTGGGCCACGCGCTGCTGAGAATGTGGGGACGAGCGGCGGCGTGTTTTCTGACGGTGGCGGTGCTGGTGGTTCTCGGGGCGGGGATGCGCGGGAATGTTTTTACATCCCGGGGCGGCGATGCGTTCGATACGCTGGGGTACGCTGCGGACCTGGGGACGGGATGTTTTTATTTCGCGGCGCGGTCGCTGGAAGCGGGTGGCGCGGACGTGTCGCACGCCAACGGCGATTACGGCACGCGTTTTCTGGCGACGGCGGGAGTCCTGAATTTGCTGGCGGCGTTGCATGCGTTTGAAGCGGCACGGGGACACAAAGCGTGATGGCGATGGACGTTTCGGGAATACGGCTCAGCCATTTTCAAGCCATGCTGATTTTTGCGCTGGTGATTTCGGTGGCGTTTGGATTCTTGAGCCGCCGCCGGCCGCTCGACCAGGTCAAATATATTTTGTGGTCGCTGTTTTTGTTTCTGGTGGTGGGGATTGGGATAGGTTGGTTGATGTATCCGTTTTCGCGCTGAGCGCGCCGAAATGGAGTGGCGGCCGAGGGCGGCTTCCAAAGTCGGGCAAACTACGAAGGACCGACAGGGCCGCCGTGCGTAGTCACCTCCGGTCAGCGGAGCATGGCCGCCACAGCGATTCCATCGTAAATTTTTCGACTTGATCTTGAGTATCGGGAAATTGCTGTAAATTTCAGGGGCCGCAAACATCACGCAGGCGCGAAAAATTTGGCGCTGGCGGCAACGGGCGCGGTGTACAAGGCTGAAGACGGCGGCTTGACCGTTCGAGAGGAGCAGAATAATATCGCCCGGACATGACAGGTACCGATCCCCACATTGGACAAAGCATTTCGCATTATCAAGTGACCCGAACGCTGGGCAGCGGCGGCATGGGCGTGGTGTACGAGGCCGAGGACACGCGGCTGGGCCGGCGCGTGGCGGTGAAGTTTTTGCCGGAAGCGATGGCGCAGGACGGTCAGCTCATTGAACGCTTTCAGAGAGAGGCGCGCGCGGCGTCCGCGCTGAATCATCCGAACATCTGCACGATCCACGCGATTGAACAACATGGCGGGCAGCACTTCATTGTGATGGAGTTGCTGGAAGGGCAGACGCTGGGGCAGATGATGACCCGCCAGCCGTTGCCCATGGAAAAGTTGCTGCCGATGGCGATTCAGATTGCGGATGCGCTGGAATCAGCGCATGCCAAGGGAATAGTGCACCGGGACATCAAGCCCGCGAACCTGTTTGTGAGCGACCGAGGACAAGTAAAGGTGCTGGATTTTGGGTTGGCGAAGATGGAGCCGGCAGAAATCTCGCCGGGGGCCACGACGCCGTCGAAGATGGACACGATGGTGGGCGGAGGGCTGACGTCGCCGGGCGCGGCGGTGGGGACGGTGGCGTATATGTCGCCGGAGCAGGCGCGGGGGCACCTGGTGGACGCGCGGACGGATCTGTTTTCGCTGGGGACAGTGCTGTACCAGATGTCGAGCGGGAAGATGCCATTTCCCGGAGACACGTCGGCGGTGATTTTTGACGCGATCCTGAATCGCGAGCCGGTGCCCTTGACGGAGGAGAATCCCGAGGTGCCGCCGGAGTTTGGGCGGATCTTGTCGAAGCTGCTGGAGAAAGATCGCGCGCTGCGATGCCAGTCGGCGACGGAGCTGAAGACCGACCTGAGCCGGCTGAAGAGGGATCTGGAATCGGGAAGCAAACGTGCTGCTGCGGACGCAAGTGACAGCAAAGGCGGGGCGGGTAAACTGAACGACGGTAGGGGCGGGACGGCAAAGCTGAGCCCCAGCATGAAGTCCGTGGCGGTGCTTTATTTTGAAAACTTGAGCGGGGTGAGAGAAGACGAGTACCTGCGCGATGGAATTACCGAAGATATCATTACGGAACTATCGAAGATTCGCGGGATTAATACCTATTCGCGGCCGACGGTGCTGGCGTTTCGCGACAAGCAAGTGACGCCGGGGCAGGTCGGGCAGCAACTGAAGGCAGCTTATGTCTTGACCGGGAGCTTGCGGCGGGCGGGAAACCGTTTGCGGATTACCACGCAACTGGTGGATACGAACACGGACTTTCCGCTGTGGAGCGAGCGCTACGACCGGGAGATGAAGGACGTCTTCGAAGTGCAGGACGAAATTGCGCGGAAGATCGCGGAAGCGTTGCGCGTGACGCTGTCGCCGCAAGAGCTGGAAGCGCTGGCGATCAAGCCCACGGAAAATTTGCAAGCGTACGACTTGTATTTGCGAGGGAAGCGCTACGCGCGGCGGCAAACGCGGCAGGATCTGGAATTTGCGCTGCAGATGTTTGAGAACGCGGTGACCATCGATCCGAGTTTTGCGCTGGCGTACGCGGCGTGCGCAAACGCGTGTGCGATGTTCTATTGCAATTACAGCCGGGACGCGGTGTGGGTGGAGCGCGCGCGTAATGCCTCGGGCAAAGCGGTGGCGTTGCGCTGGGACCTGCCGGAAGTGCAGGTGAGCCAAGCCTGGGTGCTGTACGCGACGGACTTGCACGCGGAAGCCGTACGGATGGTGCAGAAGGCTATTGAACGGAAAAAAGATTGCGAGGGGGCGTATTACCTGCTGTGCCGCGCGCTGTTTTCCGCGGGGCGTTACCGGGAAGTGGCGGACGCCGCGGAGGTGGCGCTGGAAGCGAGCGGCGAAGACTACAACGTGTATGTGCCGATATTGAATGCGCTGGGAGCACTGGGGAAACACGAAATCCGGAAGAATATCCAGTTACGGGCGGTGGGCGCGTTTGAAAATCACTTGAAGCAAGTTCCGGAGGATGCACGGGCGCGCATTTTGGTGGCGGGATATTATGCGGAGTTAAGTCGCGTGGAAGATGCCATGCGGGAAACAACCATGGCCATGACGCTGCGGGCAAATGAGGCTTCGATCCTGTACAACGCAGCGTGCGTGTTTTGTTTGCTGAAGAAAAAGCCGGAAGCCATCGATGCTTTGCGCAAGGCGTATGATGCGGGGTTCAAGGATCCGAACTGGGCGCGGCGCGATCCGGACATGGCGCTGCTGCTTGGCGACCCCGAGTTTGAGCGCATGTATCCCGCGTCGGAAGCGACGAACTAGCGGTAGTAGTTGGCGAAATTCCCGGGCACCGGGCGGGCACGTTTTCTCTCACCGTCAGGAGTTTTCTCTTCGCGTTTCGTGAAAAATTCTTGCACAGGCATGCACAGATTTCCACATCGTCCACGGCAGAAAACTCTTGCGCGAATTTTGCGCTGCTCGTAGTATGCGCACAGATTGATCGGGAAGAAAAACTTCACGAGTCAATTCGAAGACGAGACGGCTGGGGTAAAACCGAGCTGGTCAGTTGAGAGTTGAAAGAAGAAGTGGAAACTTCGCAGTTCAATGCCGAGAGGCGGCACGGGTAAAACCGAGGCGGCCTCGAGGGATTGAATTGAGGAGGGGAGCTTCGCGGTTCGATGCAAAAGGATGGCTGGGGTAAAACCGAGCGAATCGTTTGCATAGGATCGTGGAGCGGGCTTCGGCCGAGTTCACCGAGGCACGGGTAAAACCGAGCGGCGGTGGACAGAGTTGGGAGCAGAAACTTTGCGGTACGCTCAAAGAAGCGACGCGGGTAAAACCGAATCGCGAGCGTGAGTGGCACCAAGAAGCAAAGCTTCACGAAAAAAATTTAGATGGGCGCGGGTAAAACCGAAACGCCGGCTAAGTGGCAGCGGGAAGCAAGAACTTCGCGAGTCAATCGAAAAGAGGGCGACCCGGGTCAAACCGAGTCGCCCTCGATTTTTTTGTGGTGTCCGTGGACGGTGATGCGGTGGCAACCGCCGTGCCGGTTATGGCGTACTGGCAATCGTGCATGGATTTGTCCTGAGCAGTGGCGATTGAGTTGCGGAAACTGGCCCACTACCCGGCACACGCCTGAATTGACAGAAAATTTAGGCGAATGTTATCGTCGTACAGGCAGGCCGAGGTAGCTCAGTGGTAGAGCAGCCGATTCGTAATCGGCAGGTCGCGAGTTCAACTCTCGCTCTCGGCTCCAGAATCTTCAGTGTATTGGCCTCAGTAGGATGAACGTTGGTGGCTGGGCGGCTGCCGACCGAAATTCGCGCGGATCCGAATCTTTCCCGGTCATGTATAGCTTCATGTATAGCTATTGTCCGGCGATCTCTAGCCCAACTCCTGTGCATTGGTGCGCATCTTAACCGTTGACCGCGAGGGCGAAGACGGCGATAATTTTAGTAGTACTAATGTTACTGTCTTTTCTGGGCTTTTCTGAGTGATGTTCGGCGCGTAAGTGTAAGCGAATACAGCTACTTATTGAAGATTGCGGCGGTCGCGACCTGAACTTCAGGATGGAACTGGGATTCATTGCAGTACGTATTGCTCTCTGGGGGGAGCATAGATGGCATCATTTGCAAGGTTGGGCGAAGAGCTTCCGGTAGCTCCGGCGCCGGTACCCTGGAAAGAGGAAAATTTCGCTTCACGCTTGGAGCGCACCATCGAGCGGGGCGCCGCTCATCTGGTTTCGCTGCAGGACGAACGCGGCTATTGGCAGGGCGAACTCGAAGCGGACACCACGCTCGAATCCGACTACATCTATTATCTCTTTGTGCTGGGCAAGGCTGCGCCGGAGCGCATCGCCAAGTTAGCGAATTACGTGCGGGCGCGCCAGCTTCCGGACGGCGGGTGGGGCATTTATCCGGGCGGGCCTTCCGAGCTGAACGCCACGTGCAAAGCATATTTCGCGCTAAAGCTGGCAGGGGATGCGACGGATTCTTCGCACCTTACACGCGCGCGGGAAATCATTCACCGGCTGGGCGGCCTGGAACACACCAACTCTTACGTGCGGTTTTATCTGGCGCTGGTCGGGGCAGTGGGCTGGGATCTGGTACCTTCCATTCCGCCGGAGTTGATGCTGTTGCCAAACTGGTTTTTTATAAATATTTACGAGATGTCTTCGTGGACCCGCGGAATTGTCGTGCCCATGGGGATACTGTCCGCGGTTCGGCCGGACTTCCGGCTGCCCGAGCACGCGCGGGTGGACGAACTGTTCCAGGATCCGAACCACAAAACGGCGGCCTTTGATTGGAGCAACCGGCTCATTTCGTGGAAGAATTTTTTTCTGGCGGTCGACCGCGGGTTAAAGCTATACGAAAAACTTCCCTGGAAGCCGCTGCGGCGGCGGGCGCTGCGCGAATCGAAGCAGTGGTTAGTGGAGCACCTGGAGCGCAGCGAGGGTTTAGCGGCGATCTATCCAGCGATGATGAATTCCATTTTCGCGCTGGTGGCGCTGGGACACGGTCCGGACGATCCGGTGACGTGGCGGGAGATCAAGGAATTTTCGAATTTCGAAATCGAAGAAGAAGAGACGATTCGTTTGCAGCCCTGCGTCTCGCCGGTGTGGGATACGTGCATCGCGATGGTGGCGCTGGAAGAAGCGGGTGTAGCGCCGGATCATCCGTCGCTGGTGAAGGCCGCGGAGTGGATGCTGGCGAAGCAAGTGCTGGGCCCGGGCGACTGGCAGATCAAAAACAAGGACGCAGAACCGGGCGGCTGGGCGTTTGAATTCCGCAATGACTACTATCCGGACGTCGATGATACGGCTTTCGTTTTGATGGCGCTGCAACGGGTAAAATTTCCCGCCCCCAAGCGCATGGAAGGGGCGATTCGCCGCGGTTTGCAGTGGCTGCTGAGCATGCAGAATCGCGATGGCGGATGGGGAGCGTTCGATCGCGACAACGACCGCAAATTTTTGTGCAATATTCCGTTCGCGGATCACAACGCGATGATCGATCCCTCTACCGCGGATGTGACGGCTCGCGTGGTGGAGTGCCTGGGACGTTTCGGCTGGCCCGCGGAGCATCCAGCGATCCAGCGCGCGGTGAAGTTTTTGCTGAAGGATCAAGACCGCGACGGCTCGTGGTTCGGCCGCTGGGGCGTCAACTATGTGTACGGCACCAGCGGGGTTTTGCGCGCGCTGGAAACGGTGAGCATGACGGCGCAGGATTATTGCCAGCGCGCGGTGGAGTGGCTTCGCCAGGTACAGAAAGCGGACGGAAGTTTCGGCGAGTCCCTGCGCAGCTACGATGAAGTGCATACGAAGGGCCAGGGTCCCAGCACGCCATCGCAGACAGCTTGGGGTTTGATCGGACTGATGGCGGGAGCGGACAGCGCCGATCCGGCGATCACCAAAGCGGTGAACTATCTGGTGACGCAGCAAATTTCCGACGGCTCGTGGACAGAAGACGATTTCACCGGAACGGGTTTCCCCGGCGTTTTTTACTTGAAGTATCATCTGTATCGCAATTCGTTTCCGGTCTACGCGCTGGCGCGCTACTACAACCAAGCGTTGAAAACCGGGGAGTACTGCGCAATGAAATTCGAGCCCAGCGAGTTCCGGCTTCGCAGCGGGTTTTAACCGCGCGATGCACACGCCCCTCCGCCGCGCGGCGACACTTTTGAAATCGCCAGTTGCGCAAGCCGCGCAAATCCCTGACAAGCACGCCGTGCGGCAGCGAAACTTTCCAGGCACGCAATATGCTGCCCAGCAAACGCCGGGCAATCCTGCCGCAATTATTTCGCGCGATGCCGCTTCCGGCGGAGTGTTGACCGCCCAATGATCTCTTCCGCAACCGCGCCGGGCACCACGCTCGTCACTGGCGCTTCTGGATTTCTGGGCAGCCACGTGGTTCGCCAACTGGTGGCGCGGGGAGAGAATGTGCGCGTGCTGCTGCGCCCTTCGAGCAGCAACCGAGCCATCGCCGATTTGCCGCTGGAATACGTCACCGGCGACTTGCGCGATGCCGCATCTTTAGCGCGCGCGATGGACGGGGTTCGCCACGTTTATCATGTTGCCGCCGATTACCGCTTGTGGGCCAAACATCCCCAGGATATTTACGACTCCAACGTAGGCGGCACAAAAAATCTGCTGGCGGCCGCAAGGGATGCCGGGGTCCAACTGCTGATTTACACCAGCACCGTGGCCACGATTGCTGTCGACCGCCATGGAACCGGCGATTCGGAAATCACGAGAAGTGCGTCTAGTGCGACCGCCGATCTGTCCACGCGAACGAACAGGGCGCCGCCTAACGAATTCACCGATGCGAAGCTCGACGAAATGATTGGCCACTACAAACGCAGCAAGTGGCAGGCGGAAAAGGAAGCGCTCAACGCCGCAAAAGCGGGTTTACCGGTAATCGTGGCCATGCCCACGACCCCGGTGGGACCATGGGATTGGAAGCCCACACCGACGGGAAAAATCATCGTGGATTTTCTAAACGGCAAAATGCCGGGCTACGTGGAGACGGGGTTAAATTTCGTGGGCGTGGAAGACTGCGCCGCGGGGCATCTATTGATCGCCGAACGCGGAAAAATCGGCGAACGCTACCTGTTGGGAACGGAAAATCTGACGCTGAAACAGTTGCTGGATACCCTGGCGCAAATCACCGGGCTGCCCGCCCCGAAATTAAAAATCCCGCACGGCTTGGCGCTCACCGCAGCCTATGCGGAGACGGCTTTATCGCGGCTGCTGGGGCGCGAGCCGCAGATTCCCGTCGAAGGTGTAAGAATCGCGCAACACATGATGTTCGTCGATGCCTCGCGAGCGCGGCGTGAGCTGAATTTTCAGCCGTTGCCGGTGGCGGCCGCGCTGGAGCGCGCGGTTCGTTGGTATGAGGGGAACGGGTACGTGAAGAAGAGCCGCGCGAAAAGAATCGTCCACGCGCCGGCTGCGTAGGCTTCGCGCAGGAAAGGGAATAGCGAGCGGTTGTAGCGCTGCCCTTCCGTGCGGCATCTGATTTTGCAGGGAGCAGCGCGGTACGGGCAACGAAAAGCGCTCGCCTCAGAAGGCGCCGGCATAAAGCGCCGGGACGAAAGCCCGGCGGCAACGAAATACGTGACGAAGATGCGATTTCTAATTACCTTCGCAATCGACGCGGAATTCAATCCGTGGAAATCGCGGCACCCGTTTGTGCCGTATGAGTACGATAATTCCGGGCGTAAACGGGAATTTGACATGTACCGGGCAAACATCGGGACACACGAAGTGACGGTGTTACTGACCGGGATGGGACCGAGCAGCGCGACGAGAGCGATGCAAATCGTTCCGCCGGAAACGCACGGCGTGTGGGTGTCGACCGGGTTGGCGGGGGCGTTAGACTCGCAGCTACAACGAAGCACCATCGTCGCGGCACGGAGATGCATCACGCAGGACGCGTCGCTGCAACTTTCGAGCGACCCGGATTTTATCAACGCTGCCGCGCAATGCGGGGCTACGGCTGTGGAAACTTTCCTGACCGCGGAGACGATCATCACCACGTCGCTGGAAAAGGAATCGCTGGCATCGACAGCGGACGTCGTCGAAATGGAATCCACGCACATTCTTAACGCCGCACAGAACCGTCAAATTCGCGCCGTGGCGGTCCGGGCCATTAGCGACACGGCCGAAGAAGACTTACCCCTGGATTTCCAGCAAATTGCCGATGAACGCGGGCACGTAAAAGTCGGAGGTTTGCTGAAGGAATTGGCGTTGCATCCGTATCGGCTGCCTTTGCTCATCCGCTTCGGGCGCCACAGCCGCGCGGCGGCGGTGGCGCTGGCCGATTTTCTTGACCGCTATCTGTTTGCGCTCGCAGAGGAAGCCCGCCGCACCACACGCAACCACGATTGGGCGGTTTCGATGGCCAATGCGGTCAGCAAAAAACAAGGATGGTTGCAGTGAGCGCCGCAGCAAGGGTCACGCCGATGTCCATTCCAAAGACCATGCGCGCCGGCGTTTACCGAGAGAAGGGCGTGGTGCGGGTGGAAGAAGTTCCCGTGCCGGAAGTCGGCATCAACGAAGTCTTAATCAAGGTAGCCGCTTGCGGCGTCTGCGGCACGGACATCAAGAAAATCTATCACGCGTACGTTCCAGCGCCGCAAATTCTTGGGCACGAACTCGCCGGGACGGTCGTGGCGATTGGCCCCGGCGTGACCAAATGGCGCGTGGGCGATCGGGTGATGAGCTTTCACCACGTTCCGTGCGGCACGTGCTTTTATTGCGAGCGTCGCCTGTTCTCGCAGTGCGCGCAATACAAGACCACCGGCCTGACCGCGGGCTTCACACCCAATGGCGGGGGCTTCGGCGAATACGTCAAAGCCATGCCGTGGGTTGCCGAGCGGGGCATGGTGGCGCTGCCGGATAACGTCAGCTTCGAGGAGGCCACGTTCATCGAACCCATCAACACCATCGTGAAAGCGGTGGAAAAAGCCCGTGTCAAAGCTGGAGAGTCGGTTTTCATCGCGGGCTGCGGCCCCATCGGCCTGCAACTGTTGATGGTCGCCAAACTCACAGGCGCGAGTCTGTACACCAGCGACCCCATGGCCGTTCGCCGCGAAAAGAGTCTGGCTCTCGGTGCGATAGAATCGTTCGACCCAAGCAGTGGTAAGCTAATAGAAACGGTGAAGGCCCGAACGGAGGGCAGAGGGGCGGATGCGGTGCTGGTGGCAGTTGCCCATCCTTCAGTGGTAGTGGACGCGCTTGCCGCCGCACGGCCAGGCGGCCGGGTGCTGCTGTTTGCCGCGAACGATCCGGTAACCAAAATCGAATTTCCCGCCTCCGCGGTAGGTATCGACGAAAAAGAGATTCTGGGAAGCTATAGCGCCGCGGCGGACATGCAAGAGGAGGCAGCGGAGCTAGTGCTGCAGAAGAAACTTCCGGTGTTGGATATTGTCTCGCATGTCTACCCACTCGATAGAATTCAGGACGCGCTGGAGCTGGCGAACCGTCCCACGGCCGATTCGCTGAAGATTTTGATTGCCCACGATTAGGAATGCAGCGGAATTTCGGGAAACTATTGTTATCCATTGAGGGTTGAACAGAATTGTATGAGCAGCAGAGCGCCAATCACCAAACGAACGGAAGTCGGCGACGAAATTAGCTCTCCGCCAGCCGCGCGCGTCGCGGTGCCTTCGAAGATGACCGCGGCCGTTTTGTACGGCAGCGAGGACTTGCGCATCGAGCGAGTCGATGTTCCGAGCGTGAAGCCCGACGAAGTGTTGCTGCGCGTGCGCCTGGCGCTCACCGATGGCACCGATCTAAAGGTTTGGAAGCGCGGCTATCACGCGAAAATGATTCAGCCGCCCGCGGTCTTTGGTCACGAAGTGGTCGGTGAAGTCGCCGTCGCGGGTAAGCGCACGGATGCGCGCTGGCGCCTGGGCATGCGTGTCGTAGCGGCCAATTCCGCGCCGTGCCTGCGGTGCTACCATTGCCGCCGCGGGCAGGAAAATCTCTGCGACGATCTGCTCTTCAACAATGGAGCGTACGCCGAATACATGCGCATTCCCGCGCGCATCGTTATGGAAAATATGCTGGAGGTGCCGCATTCGGTGGACGACGCCAGCGCGGCGCTGGCCGAGCCGCTGGCCTGCGTGCTGCGCGGCATCCACGAGATGGAACTGCGCGCCGGGGATACCGTGGCGGTGATCGGCTGCGGCCCTATCGGATTGAAATTCGTGCGCATGCTTTCACGACGCGGAGTGCGGGTGATCGCCCTGGCGCGGCGCGCCGAGCCGCTGCGCCTGGCCAAACATCTGGGCGCCACGGCGACCATCAATGTGAGCGAAGTCCCCGATCCCATCGCGGCCGTTCGCGCGCTCACCGATGAGTTACGCGGCGCAGATGCCGTCGTCGAAGCGGCGGGCAATCCGGTGACCTGGCGGCAGGCGGTGGAAATGGTGCGACGCGGGGGCGTGGTGAATTTTTTCAGCGGCTTGCCCAGCGGGACGAAAGTGGAGATCGAGCCCGCCGCGATCCATTATTCCGAAATCAAACTGATCTCGCCGTTCCACCACACCCCGCGATTTTTCCGCGAAGCCCTGGAGGCCATTCGCCGCGGAGACATCTCCGCCAGCGAGTTCGTGACGGAAGAAATTGCCCTGGCGCAATTGCCGCAGGCTTTTGAAAAAATGAAATCACGCAGCGGGGAAATTAAAGTTGCGGTGCGCCCATAGCTGCCGGCCTCCGAGGCGCACACCTTTGATGCACGAACATCTCAAATATTTTCTTCGCCCAATGCGCTTAAGAGTTTTCACGGTAATCGAAGGTGCGCAGCGCTAATGCTCCGTCCCGGTGAATTAGAAATTGCCGACAAGCTTCCGCCGCCCAGCTGCTCGCCCGCCGATGCGCAGGCCTACACGCGCTGGCTGGCCACGCATCACTACGAAAATTTCGCGGTAGTGTCGTGGCTGCTGCCCAAATCCCTGCACCAACATTTTTATAATGTGTATGCCTATTGCCGCTGGGCCGATGATCTCGGCGACGAGATTCCGGAAACGGCGCGCGCTCTGGAACTGCTGGATTGGTGGGAGCAAGAGTTACAGAACTGCTACCACGGCCGACCCCGGCATCCGGTTTTCGTCGCGCTGCGGCAAACCATCGTCGCCAAAGAAATTCCGCAGCAACCCTTCGCAGATCTACTGAAAGCGTTTCGCCAGGATCAGGTGGTGAAGCGCTATGAAACCTGGGACCGAATGATCGACTACTGCGTATATTCGGCGAATCCCGTGGGCAGACTCGTTCTGTATGTCTGCGATTATCGCGACGAGCATCGTCAGAAGCTTTCCGATGCTACCTGCACGGCGCTGCAACTAGCAAATTTTTGGCAAGACGCCGGTCGAGACCTGGAGAAAGGCCGCATCTATATTCCTCTGGACATTGCGCAGGCACACGGCGTCAGCGAACAGGACATCCTGGGGCGCCGGTTTCATCAGGGCTACGTAAACCTGATGAAGGATTTGTTGACGCGAACCAGAGCGCTGTTCGCAGAAGGGGCGGCGCTGCCAAACCTGGTGGATGGCCGTCTCAGCGTTGACCTGGACATGTTCAGCCGCGGGGGACTGGCGATTCTCGACGCCATCGAGCGGTGCGGTTATGACACGCTGCATCAGCGCCCAGTAGTGACAAAGTCCAAGCAACTCCGCCTGCTAGCCCAAGCCGCGCTCACCAAACTGACTGCGCGTTCCAAAAAAAGCGCAAGTCCTGGAGCCGTTGTAGGGGCGCAGCATGCTGGGCCCCAAACGCCTAGACCTCAACCGCTGAGCCTGGCGCCAAGTTTAGAGGTTCCCAAATCCTACGAGCGGTGCTACGACGTCGCCCGAGCCGCGCACAGTAATTTTTATTATGCGTTCTACCTTTTGCCTCGGCCGAAACGCGATGCGCTTGCTGCGCTGTATGCTTTCAATCGTTTGGTGGACGATACTGCCGATGAAGGCGCGGAACTCGCGCTCAAACAACGCGGCTTGGCTCGCTGGCGCGCGGAACTGGATGAGGCGGTCACCGGCGTGGATCAGTGTTTTGACGGCACCGCGGCGATGACGCTGGCGGACTCCCCCCCCAATGCTTCGCTGGCGATTTTGCCCGCGTTGGCCGATACGCTGGAGCGTTACAAAATTCCCACGCGGTACTTGCATGATTTGATTTCCGGCGCCGAGATGGACCTGACGATCCACAGCTACGCGACCTTTGAGCGGCTGAGGGAATATTGCTACCGCGTGGCGGGCACCGTGGGTCTAACGTGTACGCACGTCTTCGGCTTCCGGGATTCGCACGCCGTCGACCTAGCGGAAAAACTGGGCTTGGCGTTTCAACTAACGAACATCATCCGCGATGTGCACGAAGACTTCGCAGCGGGCCGCGTCTATCTTCCGGAAGAGGATTTGGCCAAATACAATGTGGTCCGAGAAGACTTCGCGCGCGGCGAGGCGACGCTTGGCGTGCGCGAACTGCTGCGCTTTGAAGCCGACCGAGCGTGGCAAAATTACGAAGAAGGCGCAGCGCTGCTGAATTTGATCGACCAAGACAGTCGCGGCGCGTTATGGCTTTTGGTCCATACGTACAGTGCACTGCTGGCGCGCATCGAGGCGGCCGATTTCGCGGTGTTTGGTGAACGCGTGCGCCTGAGCAAGACCGAAAAAATGCTGTTCATCGCCAAAGCCCGTTTCGGGCGCCTAACGGAAGAGAACATCCTTGAAAAACGTGATCGTGATCGGCGGCGGACTAGCGGGTCTGGCAGCCAGCGTCGCGCTGGCTGAGGCCGGTTGGCAAGTCCGGCTGTTCGAGCAACGCCCGTATCTCGGCGGCCGCGCGACTTCTTACGTTTTGCCGGCCGGCGAGCACGTGGATAATTGCCAGCACGTGACGCTGGGCTGTTGCACCAATCTTGAGGATTTTTACCGGCGCGTAGGTTCTTCCAGCAAAATTAGATATTTCGACCGCCTGGTCTTCGTCGATCCGCAAGGACGCCGCGGTGAGATGCACGCGGGCATGCTTCCCGCGCCATTTCATATGACGGGTTCTTTTGTAACATTCGCGCCGCTAACCATCGCGGACAAATTCTCGATCGCCCGCGCCATGCTTGCTATTGTGAGCGCGAAGGGCCACCCGCGCGACCTGGACGAAAGACCCGCAATCTCGATGCGGACCTGGCTTGCGCGACGGAAGCAAAGCAAGGGCGCCATGGAGCGTTTCTGGCGCGTCGTTTTAGTCAGCGCGCTCGATGAAGAACTCGATCGCACCGACGCGCGCTTCGGGGTAGACGTTTTCTGGAAGGCTTTCTTGTCGAATCGCACGGGTTACCGCATGGGTGTGCCGACGGTTCCGTTGGCTGATCTTTACGACGGCTGTAAAACAGCGATGGAAAAAAAGGGAGGGGAAGTCTCGCTGCGCGCGCCGGTGCGCAGTGTCGCGATCGAAAACGGGGCACTTGCCGGCGTGCGCTTCGACGAAGGAAGAACGGAGACCGCGGACGCCTACGTTTTTGCGCTGCCGCACAGAACGCTGAGCGCCCTCTTGCCGGAAACCTTGCGCGAAAGCGAGCCAGCGTTCCGCAATCTGGCAAAAATAAGAGACGCGCCGATCACGGGAGTGCACTTCTGGTTTGACCGAGAGGTGATGGAGGAGCCGTTCATTACCCTGCTGGACACGCATACGCAATGGATCTTCAACAAAACGATGCTGTACGGCGACACATCCGCGGCGACACATGTTTCGGGACCGGATGCCGGCACGAAAGCTGCGACGCAATACTTGCAAATAGTCATCAGTGCTTCTTACGACCTGATTTCTAAATCGCGCGAGGAGATTATCGATCTGGTCCTGCAAGAGGTTCGGCAGGCGCTGCCAAAATCCCGAGAAGCGCAGCTGCTGAAAGCCACGGTCATCAAGGAAACGGCTGCCACGTTTTCCCCGGAGCCGGGAGTTGACGAATGGCGTCCGTCACAAAAAACGTCTATCGGCAAAATGTTTTTAGCGGGAGATTGGACGGCCACCGGCTGGCCCGCCACCATGGAAGGCGCGGTGCGCAGCGGGTATCTCGCCGCCGAGGCGGTGCTGCGCGACGCAGGAATGCCGCAACAATTTCTGCAGCGGGACTTGCCGCCGGACGGGCTGATCAAACTGTTTCTGTAGCGGCGAATCTTCAGATGCGCAGGGCCTCATTCGGCCGATGCGGATCGAAAAAACACCTAAGCGTACGATCGAAAGCGAACAGCGGAGGCGGCAGAAACGAAAGATGCGAATCTAAAGATTCGCCCCTACAAAACCGAGGACCAAACTAATGCCGGTTCGCTTCAAAGGAACTCAAGTGCACTTCGCGCGTGGTCCAGCCGCCGCATTTGGCATCCAATATATGGTAGGCCTCGCGATGTTCGTGCAAAAAACGCTCATAATCCTCGCGGCTCGTCCAAAAGTCCATGGTTAGGTATCGCAACGGATGCGCCACATCTCGCAGCAGCCGCGTCTCGCGAAATGCCGCATGTGCGGCAAACAGCCGCGCCCAATCCCCGGACCCGGAGTACGCCGAAGTAAACAGCTCTTCGCACTCGCGCTTGACATCGAACTCCCAGAGGATTACAAACATAGATGTCCTATCTCCTGCTCCTGGACGCACGCAGCTCTGCAAGGAAAACCTCAGGGAGTCGTCGCGCCGTCCAGCCGAGTATAGCAATCCGTATTTCCTAGGGTGCAGCGCGGTTTTGGGTGTGTGGTTCTTGTGTGATCCGGAGTTGTGCCACGCGCGGCGCTTGAATTGGAGTTGGTGCAGTTCATACCCCATCGGTTGACCATTCGCATGGCGTAACTGTTTCTGGCACGGAGTCGAGTACGGTTGTGGCAGTCCGTTGAAACGGACGGACGGAGGCTTGTGTGGATCGTAAGTACAGTCACCGCGGCTATCGTGACGCGGAAAACAAAGAAAAAAAAGAAAGACCGCGTAAACAACCACCTGCCGGCGGCCCGCGCGGCGCGGATCAGTTCGGCCCGCGTACCCCGCGCATGGTCGGCACGGTAACGCGCGCCCGGTGCTCCAATTGCGGCGCAGTGCTCACACCCGGCTTTGACGCCGAGGGCACCTGCCCCAAATGCCAATTCGAGCTGCATTGCTGCAAGCAATGCCGCTACTTTGACACGGGCGTGCGCTTCGAGTGCACACAGCCGATTCCCGAGCGCATCACCCCCAAAGATGTAAAGAATAATTGCACCTTCTACGCCTTCCGCACCACGGTGGAGAAAGACACGGCCCCAACGACCTACACGCAACCAAACAATATGCCCCCGCCCGCGGCACCGTCCCGCCCGCTGGATGCTCGGCAAGCCTTCGAGAACCTATTTAAGAAATAAGAGTGTCCGTGCCCGGCGCCTTCATAGAAGGTCGCTTTGACCTGGGCTTTTGTCTGATTTCAGCGATGTTTATTGATGTCCCCGCCCGACTGCGGATAACCGCGTTATTCCATCGGTAAACTGACAATTCGTCTACCTGTACAATGGAGCAGGCGCGCGCCGAAGCACGGCGGAACTGTTGTTTCCAGCCCGTCAATGGTGGACTAGACACCCACTTTCCACGAACCATTTGTCCTCGACAGACTCCTCACGTATCAATGGAACCAAGGCCGGGAACCACGTTCGGTCAGTGCCTTCTCGCTGATCGGCGACTCGCAGATTTGAAAAATCCGGCAGTCATCGCGCACCTCCTCGGGACCCTTTGGACTCGCAAGGTCACCGGACACCGGCGCGAGGCACGGCACCTGGCCAGCGGCAAAGCAGCAGGAAGGAAACCATCGCAATGAAGCTTGTCACAAGACTTTTCGCGTCCGCGTTTGTTGTCGCCATCTCCCTGTATCTCGCCTCGTGCAGCGGTCTGCCCGGGGGTGCAGGCTCCCCCACCGGTCCGTCATCCAGCTATACCATCGGAGGCACGGTCAGCGGACTGGCTGCGGGCAGTACCGGCTTCGTTCTGCAAGACAACGGCGGCGACAATCTTTCCGTTAGCAGCAATGGCGCCTTCACCTTCAAGACGGCGGTCCCTTCCACCAGTGCTGCTTATGCGGTTACGGTTTTCAGCCCGCCAACCCCGGCGCAAACGTGCACGATATCCGGCGGCGCAGGCACGGCCTCAGCCAACGTAACCACCGTGGTGGTTACTTGCACGGTAGGCACCGCCTCGATCGGCGGCACGGTAACGGGCTTGACCGGGTCAGGTCTGGTCCTGCAAGACAACGCGGGCGACAATCTCACGATCAATGCACCGGGCGGGGCCTTCACGTTCAAAACCGCCATCACCCTGGGCAATGCTTACAGTGTGACGGTCCTTACGCAGCCCATTACGCCTTCGCAGACCTGCATCATCACCGGAGGGAGCGGGACCGCGAACGCCAACGTAGGCAACATTCAAGTTACCTGCTCCGTCGGCACCATTTCGATTGGCGGAACGATTGCCGGGCTCTCTAAATCCGGCAGCGGCATCGTTTTGCAAGATAACGGTGGGAGCAACCTTACGATCAATGCCAACGGTTCCTTCGCCTTTGCCAGCCTGCTACCAGCAGGCGCCGCGTATGCGGTAACCATTCTGACGCAGCCCACTGGCCCGGCACAGACTTGCACGGTGACGAACGGCACGGGAACTACGTCGTCTGCCGGCAATGTCGTCAACGTGCAAATCATCTGCCCTGCCATCTTTCACACCATTGGCGGGCAAGTCGTAGGCCTGATCGGCACCAGCGGCAATATGGTTCTCACGGACAATGGGGGCGACAATCTTCCGGTTCCCGGCAATGGCAGCTTTACCTTCGTGACGCAAATCGCCGACGGCAGCGTCTACGACGTGGACATCTTCGTGCCCGCAGGCACGCAGCCACAAGGTTGCGTCCGCTACAACTACTCCGACACGGCCATTAGCGATGTGACCAACGTGCTCATCGATTGCGGACACAATGACTGGGCCTGGATGGATGGCGACGATACAGGCAATGAAAAAGGTTCCTTCACCGCGGTTCCCAATCCGTTGCCGGCTACTCCGTCACAGAACTCCAGTACCCCAGGGGGCCGACGCTATCCCGCTACCTGGACTGACCTCGCGGGCAACCTCTGGCTGTTTGGCGGGTATGGGCTCTCCTATGATCCTAACTTTCCGCTGCAGCCGGCCTACTTCGACGACATGTGGGAATACACCAATACGCACAATTATTTCGGCGGCTTCTACGACATCTGGCAGGTAACCAACACAGCGGGCAGCGCGGGGCCGGCCGGTCGCTGGGGCGCCGCCAGCTGGACGGATCCCTCCACCGGGCTACTTTATCTTTTCGGGGGCGAGAACGATGTGACGTTCTACAACGACCTGTGGAGTTACAACCCCGCCGCTCCGCCTGCTAGTGGTGCGCAAACATGGAGTCTAGTCGCCTTTCCCGGGACGCTGAATGGCGTCTACGGAACCATCAATGTCGCCAACTCCAGCAATTTCCCTGGCGCCCGGTGGGGCGCTACAGTGCGCGTTGATCCTAGCGGCCGCCTCTGGCTCTTCGGCGGTTACGGCTACGATTCTTCCAGCAACGTGCCTGGCTTGCTCAATGACCTCTGGGTGTTTCAGGGCGGCGTCTGGACCTGGGTTAGCGGCTCTTCCACGGCCAACGCGCCTGGCGATTACGGTGTGCTGGGCACAGCAGCCGCTTCCAACATTCCCGGCGCGCGACAATCCTCCGCTTCGTGGCTTGATGCTTCGGGCAATTTCTGGGTCTTTGGCGGTTTCGATCTCAACGGTACGGGTCAGCCCGATGCGCTGAACGACCTGTGGGAATACAACGTAACCACCAAGCAATGGACTTGGCAGAGCGGTTCCAACTCCGTTAATCAGCCAGCTGTCTACGGCACTCAGGGCGTGGCGGCCGCCACAAACGTTCCCGGCGCGGCGTGGAGTTCCGCAGCCTGGACCGACCTTAGCGGCAACCTTTGGCTCTTTGGCGGACAGGGCTTCGATTCCACTGGTGACGGCTCGCTCAGCGATATTTGGGAGTACAAAGCCGGGCAGTGGATTTGGGTGAAAGGTCCCGGATCGGTAAGCCAACCGGGCATCTACGGTATTCAGGACGATCCCATTGTTTGGCCCGAAGTTACGAACAATCCCGGCGGACGATGGGCTCCAGGCTATTGGACCGTCGACATTAACTCTGGCTTCGGCCCCTACCGCGAGTTCTGGATTTTCGGAGGCGAGGGAGACGATTCCGCGGGGTCCGACGGCAACCTCTTACTAGACGACCTCTGGCGCTATTTGCCGTATCCGTAGAAGGCTCCGCCGATGGGCAAAATCAAAACGGTCTGGAGTTACGCTCCAGGCCGTTTTCCATTTCTATAGGATTTGTTGCAAGCGCTATCGTTGAGCGGGCGCGACCCGGCGGGTTCGTTGCGCCATCGAAGCGCAGGTCAAAGTTCTATTCGAGTGTCCGGCATTTCTTTAACTTCCACAAAATTTGTCCCAGCATGCTCAACCACAAGTCCGCGTCATTGGCGGAAAGCTTATGGCGCCGCAACAACCTGCGTACTTTCTCTCGTGGCACTTTCCCGGACTTCGCGTGCAGATATCCGCAGGCGTAAAGCGCTTCGAGAAGAGTGGTGGTAATCCGCTCCATATCGCCAGCCGAAGCCGGCCGCTTCTCCTTGCGAAGGCGCGCCTCTCTTGCCAGGCGGTCTGGCGCGGAGGGGGCATCGCCGTGCTCTAAAGTACGAAATGGATTCGCCGGCGATCGCGTTTCCCCAGAGGCGCCGGCTGGCCCGGCAGCGCTACGGGCTAGTTCATAGACGCAAATCGCCACAGCCTGACCGAGGTTCAACGAGCGGTGTTCGATGCGCGTGGGAATGCGCAGCAGCCAGTGGCAATGACTCAAATCTTCGTTGGAGAGACCCACGCGCTCCGAACCGAAGAGAAGCGCCACGTGCTCACCGCCCGTAAGCCGCTTGCGAATGACCCGTCCGGCTGCAGGCAAGGTCTTCACGCGGTGATGCAGTTCCCGCTCGCCCACGGCCGTCGTCCCAATAACCAGGGTGCAGTCCGCGATGGCCTCGCCAACGCTCGAAAACTCTTGCGCGTTCGTCAGCACCTCCGAAGCCCCCACGGCCGAACGCGCCTCGCGATACCCCGCCTCATAAGGATTCACTACGCGCAGCCGGAAAAACCCGAAATTACTCATGGCTCGCGCGGCCGCGCCGATGTTCAAGGGATTTCGCGGATTCACGAGCACTATTTTTAATCGATCGAAGTCCGCCAGGATGGTCACGCGCAACATTCTACCGCAGGGCCTGCGCGCAACACGATTCTCGCTGCGACGGTCAGCGCGTCGTGGAGCTTAATGGAAGGAATAAAAGACGGCGCCGTATTTACGAATCTCTAGTCGGCCGCACTGGAAGAACCATGGAACCCGCCCGCAGCGTTCGCTGCACTCGCCGCCATCGCTCGCGTTCGCGGGCCGCCAGTCCCAAAATACACTGCAAAGCCCACGGCGATAATCAGTCCGCCAAACACCAGCCCATTCATCCCCAGCACCGACTCGCTGCCGCTTTCCACGAGCGCCAGGCTCAGCAACACCAAAGGACAGATGCCCAGCATCACGGCGCCGGTCATTCCGCCCGGGACTTTAAACTCGCGCTGCAATTCCGGTTCGCGGATGCGCAGCGCGACCAGCGTCACGAACTCCAGCATCAGGCTGGCGCCATACAGCATGATGTCCAAAGTAATCAGGCGCTTGAATCCCAATCCCAAGCACAGCGCCCAGCACGACGCGCACACCAAAATCGCGACCCAGGGCGCGCCCGTTCGCGCGTTCACCTTGGCGAAAACCTTCGGCAACATGCCATCGCCGGCCATCGCCAGGGGCAAGCGCGAGTAGCTCATCACCAGGGCATTGAACATGCCAAAGGCACTCATCATCCCGCCGACCACGACGAGAAAGCGCAGCCACTCAAATCCGAATATCGTTCCCCCGACGCGGCCTGCCACTTGCGCCCAGGAGCCGTCGCCGCTGAAGGCGCTTGCCGGCACGCCGGTGAAATATACGGCCAAAAACGGCAGGACATAGGTCAACGACACCAGCACCACCGCGGCGATCATCGCCTTCGGATAGGTCCGCTGGGGCCTCTCGACTTCCTGCGCAATGGTCGAGGCATTGTCCCAGCCCATGTAATTCCACATGGCCACCAGCACCGCGCCGACGAGACCCAGCTCCGAAGCTCCTGAGGTGGCGGCTACGGCGTGCGCATCCGCCAGCGCGCCAGCCTTTAGCGGCGACAAGATCACCACCAGCCCGAATGGCGCGGAAAGCAAAAAGAAAAGCCATAGCGAGGTGATTCCCACCACGCGCACGCCCGCCAAATTCAACGCCGCGCAGGTCACCACCACAAACAATCCCGCCAACACTGCGTGATTGCCTACGCCGAACCACGGCGCGAACTGCTTCAAATAGAAAACAAACAGCGTGGGATAAATCGCCATATCAAAAATACTGGCCGCCAGCGACAGCCACGCTTCCTGAAATCCCCAAAAATTACCCAGGCCTCGCCGCACCCAGGCGTAATATCCACCCTCCGAAGGCAGCGCGCTCGACAGCTCACCAATCATAAACGCCGTCGGTATACACCACAGCACCGGCAAGAATAAAAGCACCAAGATCCCATGCCCATACCCCGCGCCAGAGATTACTTCCTCGGTGCCGTAGGTGCCGCCGGACACCATAAAAAACGTCGCGGCCACAAGCGGCCACAGTGTCAGCTTAGCGACTCTGGATTTTGTGCTGGAAATTGTGCTGGAAGGCAGACTGGCGGGCAGCGATAACGTACTCAATTTTTACGATCGTCCTCCTTAAGCGACGTTCGCTTTTCCATCAAAACGAATTCGCATTTGCAGAATACAAGGTTTGACCCGGCACGCAAGAAAAAAATGCATGCATAGGAATATTTATTCGCATGCGTACCCGTACTCCCGTACACCACGTAGTGCGCGAAGAGCCGTCGCTACGAGGCCGCACCCTCGCTGAGGCCGACGAGTTTCCGGAATTCAGGAACGTCGTGCAGGCAATCGAGATCGGTATCCTTGGCCGCCCAATCCCGCAGGCCATACCCGGCCGCGAAGGCCTTCGTGAGCGTCTCGAGCGCCTCGGCTTTCTTGCCCAAGACGCCGTAGGTGCAGGCGGCGTTGTAGAGAATATTGCCGTCGTTCGGGCGCAGGGCCACCGCAGTTTGCAATTGCCGCACGCTTTCCTCCGCTTCTCCGGTAGAGGCGAGCTTACTGGCCAGCAAAATTCGGGCACGTACGTCCTCCGGGACGAGTTCCAGTTGTTGGCGCAGCACCACGGTCATCCGCCTATTGACGTGCGCAGCTTCTTCCTTTCGTCCCAGGCGTTCCAAGGAGTTGGCGTAGGGAATATATGTGTTGTAGTCGTCGCCGTTGGCTTCGATAGCCCGCTCCGTAAGCACGGCGGCTTCTTGGAAGCGTCCCGAAGCGAAATACGCGCGGCCCAGAAGGTTCCACGCACCTTCGCAGTCGGTTTTGCGTTCAATGGCGCGCCATGCGAGCAGCGCGGCTTCCTGGTACTTCTTTTGGGCGTAACACATGCGCGCGTGCGCGATCAGCACTTCCGGCAGGTCGGGCGCCAGCGCGGTGGCCCGGTCGCAGGCCGCCAGCCCGCGTTCAATCCATTTCGGGTTCTGCTCGCGGCTCTCATAGATGCGGCCGCACAACTGAGCAATCCCGCCGTGGGCCAGGGCGAAATTCGGATCCAGTTGGATGGCTTGCTCAAACATCTGCAAGCCGTAATCCATATTCTCGCGGCGGGTATAGCTTCTGCCGCGGAGGTAAAAATCATAGGCTTGGGGGTTTTCCGTGGGCTTCCGCGCGATGGTTTTCTCTTCCTGCGGCGTCAACGTGATGCGCAGGGCTTGCGCGATGCTCCGGGCGATTTCCTCCTGGATGGCGAAGACATCCTCCAGCAGGCGGTCGTAACGCTCGGCCCAGACCGAGTGCCGCGTGGAGGCCTCCACCAGCTGTGCGGTGATGCGCACGCGGTTGCCGGCGCGTCGGATCGAACCTTCGAGGACGTAGGCGGCACCGAGCTGCTGTCCTACCTGAAGGGCGGTAACCGGCTTGTCGCGGAACGCCAGCATCTCCGAACGGGGAAAAGTCTCGAGTTGGGCGATTTTGGAGAGTTCGGTAACAATGTCTTCCGTAATTCCGTCGCGGAAGTATTCATCCTCTTTCGCGCCGCTCTGGTTTTCGAAATACAGTACCGCGACCGATTTTTGCTTGGGGGCAGCCGCCTGCAAGCCGGAGCCTGCAGCATTTTTCTCCGCTGCGGGACGCCGGCTGGATTCGATGTCCCGGCTGAGACGCTTCAGGTCGGCGCGGAGTTCGGCAGCGGTCTGGCAACGCAGATCGGGGTCCTTCTCCAGCGTCTTGCCGAGAATGGTTTCGAGCGCCAGAGGCACGCGCCCGTTGAGTTCCTTGGCCGGTACGGGGACGGAATGCAGTATCCCGTCGAAAATGACCGCCGCGGTGGTCCCGGGGAACGGCGTTGCCCCGGTAGCCATCTCGTAGAGCACCACGCCCAGCGAAAACAAATCCGAGCGTGGGTCGAGCTCTTGGCCCCGCGCCTGCTCCGGAGACATGTAGGCGACCGTGCCCATGGAACTACCCGGGCTGGTCAGTTGCTCCTCGGGCGTGATGGTCTTCATGGACGCAACACCATGCGATTCGGCCGCCTGCAAAACGTCGGACGTCAGCTTCGCCAAACCAAAATCCAGAATCTTTGCCTGCGCCCGTTCCACCAGGAAGACATTCGCGGGCTTGATGTCGCGGTGGACGATACCCTTGGAGTGCGCTGCGTCCAGCCCGTTGGCGATCTGAATGCCGATCTCCAGGAGTTCCGAAATCTCGATAGGCTTCCCGGTAATGCGGTGCTTGAGCGTCTGGCCTTCGAGCAACTCCATGGCAATAAAGGGCCGGCCTTCGAATTCTCCGATGTCGTGAATGGTGCAGATGTTCGGGTGATTCAGCGAGGATGCCGCGCGCGCTTCGCGGCGGAATCGCTCGATGGCCTGCGGATCACCAGAAATATCGTCAGGCAGGAATTTCAGCGCGACATTCCGGCCGAGGCGCGTGTCCTTGGCTTTATAGACCACGCCCATACCACCGCCGCCCAGTTTTTCCAGGATGCTGTAGTGGGAAATGGCCTGGCCGGCTATCGAGGAAGTTTCCGTCATTCGGCCTCGCAGTTTACCTCAGCGCCTTAGTGCAGGCAAACGCGCGAGAGAAGACCGGCGGACATACGAAATATTGATTTGCATGCGAACCCGTTAACTGCCGTGCGCCGCCAAGTGAGCGCGGACGGAGTCCCTACAACGCCGCGCCTGTGCCGAGGCCGACGAGTGTCCGGAATTCCGGGTCGTCGTGCAGGCAATCGAGGTCGGAATCCTTGGCTATCCAGTTCCTGTTGGCGTACCCAGCCGCGACGGCCTTCTTGAGCGTCTCGAGCGCTTCTGCCTTCCTGCCAAGGACGCCGTAGGTGCACGCGGCGTTGTAGAGCGTATTCCCGTCGTTGGGGCGCAGGGCGACGGCGGTCTGCAGGTGCCGGACGCTTTCCTCCGCTTCCCCCGTATACGCGAGGTTGCAGGCCAGCAGAATACGGGCGCGCACGTCTTCCGGCACCAATTCTAGTTGTTGGCGTAGAACCTTACTCATGAGCTCTCGGATGTGCTCGGCTTCCTTTTTCCGTCCCAGCCGTGACAGGGCCAGCTGATATGGGACGTAGGTGTTGTAATCGTCTCCGTTGCATTCGATGGCCCGCTCCGTCAGCGCCGCTGCCTCTTCGGGCCGGCCGGAGGCGAAATACGCGCGTCCCAGCATGTTCCAGGATCCTTCACAGTCTGGCTTGCGCTCGATCGCGCGCTGGGCAAACAGTGCGGCTTCGTCGAATTTCTTTTGCGCGTAGCAGATGCGTGCACGCGCTACCAGAACCTCCGGCAGATCGGGTGCAAGCGCGGTGGCCCGGTCGCAGGCCGCCAATCCCCGTTCAATCCACTTCGGGTTCTGTTCGCGGATCTCATAGATGAGCCCGCACAGGTGGGCGATCCCGCTGTGCGCCAGGGCGAAATTGGGATCGAGCTGGATGGCCTGTTCAAACATCTGCAGGCCGTAGTCCATATTCAATCGGCGCGTGTAGCTCCTGCCGCGCAGGTAAAAATCATAGGCCAGCGGGTTTTCCGTGGGCTTGCGGGCGATGGTTTTTTCTTCCTGCGGGGTCAGGGTAATGCGCAGAGCCTGCGCGATGCTGCGAGCGATTTCCTCCTGGATGGCGAAGACGTCTTCCAGTTGCCGGTCGTAACGCTCGGCCCAGACGGAATGCCGCGTGGAGGCTTCCACGAGCTGTACCGTGATGCGCACGCGGTTGCCGGCGCGCCGGATGGAACCTTCGAGCACGTAGGCCGCGCCGAGCTGCTGACTCACCTGGAGGGCCGTAATCGGTTTGTCGCGAAACGCCAGCATTTCCGAACGGGGAAAGATTTCGAGTTGGGCGATCTTGGAAAGCTCGGTGACAATGTCTTCCGTAATCCCGTCGCGGAAGTATTCGTCCTCTTTCGCGCCGCTCTGGTTTTCGAAGTAAAGAACGGCGACAGATTTCTGTTTGGCTGGAGCCGCGTGCGTCCCAGAACCCGCAACACTTTTCTCGGCAGTCGGGCGGCGGTTCGGGTCGATGTCGCGGCTCAGGCGTTTCAAGTCTGCGCGGATATCGGAAGCATGCTGGTAACGCATGTCCGGGTCCTTTTCGAGGGTCTTGCTGAGGATGTTTTCGAGCGCCAGGGGCAGATGAGCGTTTAGCTCCTTTGCGGGCACCGGTGTGGAATTCAGGATGCGGTCGAAAATGACTGCCGCGGTGGCCCCGGAAAATGGAACCGCACCGGCAGCCATCTCGTAGAGCACGACGCCGAGCGAAAATAGATCCGACCTTAGGTCCAGGTCTTCACCCCGCGCCTGTTCCGGCGACATGTACGCGACCGTGCCTATGGAGCTGCCCGGGCTCGTTAGCTGCTCTCTGTCCAGCATATGCGTCTGGGTGTGCATGGATGCAGCGTCCGCCGATTCGGCGGTATGGCGGCCCGCGGGCGATAACTTCGCCAAACCAAAATCCAGAACCTTGGCCTGTCCGCGTTCCACCAGAAAAATGTTCGCGGGCTTGATGTCGCGGTGGACGATGCCCTTGGAGTGCGCCGCATCCAGGCCATTGGCGATCTGAATGCCGATCTCCAGAAGCTCCGCTACTTCGATAGGCCTTCCGGCGATGCGGTGCTTGAGCGTTTGGCCCTCGAGCAATTCCATGGCGATGAAAGGACGGCCTTCGAATTCACCAATATCGTAAATCGTGCAGATGTTCGGGTGATTCAGCGAGGATGCCGCGCGCGCTTCGCGGCGAAAGCGCTCGATGGCCTGCGAATCCTGGGAAATATCGTCGGGCAGGAATTTCAGCGCGACATTCCGGCCGAGGCGCGCGTCCTTGGCTTTATAGACCACGCCCATACCGCCGCCGCCCAGTTTTTCCAGGATGCTGTAGTGGGAGATGGTGTGGCCTACGATCGAGGAAGTTTCCGTCATTCGGCCTCGCAGTTTACCTCAGCGCCTCAATGCAGACAAACGCGCCAGTCGAGACGCGACCGGGCTAAATTCTGTTCATCGAGATCCCCGCTTTCGCGCGCTCGCAAAATTTTGGTAGGCAAAAATCAAATTCCTGACTACTCTATGGCGCGGAACACGGTGAACCCATGGCGGAGTCGTCGACGACCGGCGGCGTGACCCGATTTGGCAGCACCCAGCGGCAGGACACTTGGTGGCTCGAACTCCTGCCGGTGATCGTCGTTCTCGGCGGTTTTGGCCTCTACGCCACCTTGCGCGCGTTCGAAGGGAAATTTTATGAATGGGGACCGTATATTTCCCCGTTCTACTCGCCGTTAATCGATGCCAACCACCATTGGTGGCCATTTTCTCCGGCAATTCTGATTCTCGGCGGACCGCTGGGCTTTCGCGCCACCTGCTACTACTACCGAAAGGCTTATTATCGGGCGTTCTTTCTCGATCCCCCGGCTTGTGCGGTGAGCGAATCCAGCGGCCGCAAGTATCGCGGCGAAACCGCCTTCCCGTTCATCCTGCAAAATCTGCACCGCTATTTTTTCTATCTGGCAGTACTGTTCCTCTGCTTCCTCTGGTACGACGCCGTGCTGGCCTTTCGCTTTCCGGAAGGCTTCGGTATCGGCGTAGGCTCCCTCATCATGCTGGCGAACGTCCTGCTGCTTACAACCTACACATTCTCCTGCCACTCGCTGCGCCATCTCGTCGGAGGAAAGCTCGACTGCTTTTCCTGCACCACCTTCGGTCCGCCACGTTACTCCGCCTGGCGCTGGGTCACTTTTTTGAATGAACGGCACATGCTGTGGGCCTGGATGAGCCTGTTTTCCGTCGGCCTCACCGACCTGTACATTCGCCTGTTATCGGCAGGCTACCTCAAGGACATCCGGATACTGTGACTTCCAAATATGAGACGCACGAAAATGATGTGTTGATTATCGGTGCGGGCGGCGCCGGTTTGCGGGCCGCTATCGAAGCCCTCGCCCAGGGCGCCAGTGTGGGCGTCGTCTGCAAATCGCTGCTGGGCAAAGCCCATACGGTGATGGCCGAAGGCGGCATCGCCGCAGCGATGAGCAATGTGGACCACGCCGACGACTGGCGCACGCACTTCCGCGATACCATGCGCGGCGGAAAATTCCTTAACAACTGGCGCATGGCCCAACTACACGCCCAGGAATCCCCGGACCGCGTTCGTGAGCTCGAACAATGGGGAGCGCTTTTCGACCGTACCGAAACGGGAGACATCTTGCAGCGCGCGTTCGGTGGCCACACCTTCAAACGCCTTTGTCACGTGGGCGACCGCACCGGCCTCGAGATGATTCGCACCCTGCAGGACCGTGGCGTGCAGCAGGGCATTGACGTGTACATGGAGTGCACCATCACCCGCCTGCTGAAGGACGGCGACCGCATCGCGGGCGCTTTCGGCTACTGGCGCGAGCAGGGCCGCTTCGTGATTTTCAAGGCCAAGTCCGTGGTCATCGCCACCGGCGGCATCGGCAAAGCCTGGAAAGTCACCTCGAATTCCTGGGAGTGTACCGGCGACGGTATGTCGCTGGCCTACGAAGCAGGCGCCGAACTTCTCGACATGGAGTTTGTGCAGTTTCATCCCACCGGGATGGTCTGGCCGCCGGGAGTCCAAGGCCTGCTGGTCACCGAAGCGGTGCGCGGCGAGGGCGGCGTTCTGCGCAACAGAAATGGCGAGCGCTTTATGGAGAAGTACGACCCCCAGCGCATGGAGCTTTCGACCCGCGACGTCGTCGCGCGCTCGATTTACACAGAAGTCAAAGAAGGCCGCGGCAGCCCGCACGGCGGCGCGTTCCTGGACATCTCGCACAAGCAAGCAGAATACGTCAAACGCAAGCTTCCCAGCATGTACCACCAGTTCAAGGAACTGGCCGACGTCGACATCACCAAAGATCCGATGGAAGTCGGCCCTACCTGCCACTACATGATGGGCGGCATCCGCGTGGAGGCGGAAACGGGCCATACCTCGGTTCCCGGCCTTTTCGCCGCTGGCGAAGCGGCCGCCGGATTGCACGGCGCCAATCGGCTCGGTGGAAATTCGCTTTCAGACTTGCTGGTATTCGGCCGTCGCGCAGGTCTCGCTGCAGCAGCGCATGCGCGTGGGTGTGGCTTGCCGAACGTCGACTCCGCGCAGATCGAGGAGGCTGAACGCCAGTTGCTCGCTCCTTTCGAGCGTACGAGCGGCGAAAATCCCTACACCATCCATGGCGAACTCCAGGACATGTTGCAATCGCTCGTGGGCATTTTCCGCACCGCGGAAGACTTACAGCGCGCCCTCGGCGAACTCGAAAAATTCAGAGCCCGCGCTGCGTTGATGCGCGTCGAAGGTTCGCGCATGTTTAATCCCGGCTGGCACCTCTCTCGCGACCTCCAGCACGTGTTGGTTGTCGCCGAAGCGGTCACCCGCTCCGCGCTCGCGCGACAGGAAAGCCGTGGCGCGCATAGTCGCATCGATTTCCCCAAGACCGAAGACGCCTGGGGTAAAAGGAATCACGTTATCGTCCGTCAAGGCGAGACGATGACCCTGATTGCCGTTCCCGTTCGCGAGATGCCCGACGATTTGAAACAGATTCTCGCGGAAGGGTCGTAGCGCGGGGAGTCGAAGATCGGTGGCAGCCATACCAGGATTTGTTTCTTGCGGAGGCCTTAGAAAATGTCCGACGTAACGGTGCGCGTATTCCGAGGCGACAGCAACGGCGGCGCGCCCGTCGATTATCGGGTCCCGCTCACTCCCGGAATGGTGGTCCTCGACGCGCTACATTCCATTCAGGCTCACCAGGCCCCGGACCTCGCCGTTCGCTGGAACTGCAAGGCCGCAAAGTGCGGCTCCTGCTCAGCCGAAGTGAACGGCCGTCCGCGCCTGGCCTGCAAGACGCGCATAGACTCGCTGCCGCTCGATAAGCCCGTTACCGTGTACCCCCTAGAATCCTTCCCGCTCATCAAGGATCTCGTCACCGACGTCAGTTGGAACTACAAGGTCAACGCCAGCATCCCGGCTTTCCAGCCGCGGCCCGGCGTCGTGTGGAAGATGTATCAGCGTGACGTAGACCGCGGCCAGGAATTTCGCAAGTGCATCGAGTGCTTCCTCTGCCAGAACGTCTGTCACGTCCTCCGCGATCACGCAAAGGAGGCGCAGTTCGGCGGACCGCGCTTCTTCGTGCGGGTTGCCGGTCTCGAAATGCACCCGCTCGATGGCGTCTCTCGCACCAAGCTGCTGAAAGACCAATTGGGCATCGGCCTCTGCAACATCACCAAATGCTGCACGGAAGTCTGCCCCGAAGAGATACACATTACCGATAACGCCATCATCCCGCTGAAGGAACGTGTCATAGACGAATTCTACGACCCCATCACCATGCTCTTCCGCAAGATCAGCGGTACCAACACGGCCTGATCCACCGCGAAGCTCGCGCAGAAAGCTGGTAGGAGGCGCCATGGAATACCACCTGAAACCCATCTCAAAAGCCGGCATCGCCGAGGCCATCGCCAAAGCCGAACTGTACCGTTACCTCAATGAACCCGAAGAAGCCGAATCCATCTGCCGGGACATCCTCGCAGTCGATCCTCACCATCAACTTGCCCTGCGCTTCCTGGGCCTCGCCATCACCGACCAATTCGGAGCCACCTCCAACGACCGCCACCGCGAAGTGGAAGAGATTTTCCAGAAACTCACCGATCGCTACGAGCAGTCCTACTACACGGGAATCCTCTACGAGCGCCGCGCCAAAGCCCAGCTCCGCAACGGCCAAGCTCCTCATATCGTCCTGCCGCTCTTTGAACGCGCCCTCGAATGTTTCGGCGAGGCCGAGAAAATTCGTCCAATGGGCAACGACGACGCCATCCTACGCTGGAACCGCTGCGTCCGCCTGCTGCAAACTCCCAGCTACGCTTGGGAGGAAGAGTTCACCGGCTTCGACGCCCACGACATGCCCCCCGCCTAGACGCCGGCTGACTCCGCAAATCCCCGGTTCTGTCGAGACCGCCCATTCCGTGACCTGAGAGAGGTCATCATTGTAGGAGCTTCTTTGAGCGAGTTTCGCGGGGCGACGGTGTGATCGGTGGCTGCATCAGCGCTTCGCTGCTGCTGCCATCGCTGTCTGCGCGGAATAATCTCAGACTCTGCGGAAACCGTCGGCCGTCCACTGCTCCGACCCGACACCGTTGTGCACAAAGAACAGCCCCTCCGGATCGTACTTTTTCTTGATCGCGGCCAGCCGCGGGTGGTTCGTCCCCCAGTAAGAATGCTGGAAGTCGTTCTCAAAAAAATTGCTTTCCGAAACGTATGCTCCGCCTTCGGGAGCCACGCGCCGCAGTTCGTCCATGCAGTGATGCACCGCTTCCGCCGCTTTTCGGCCGGCAGCCAAGTCCGGCTCATGCCCCGGAATCCCGGGGTACGCCGGACCTTGCCCGTCCGCGACAATCGCCAACGCAAACGCTTCGCATACCTTCGGGTTCATCGCGGTGTCCTTTGCCGCTTCGATCGCTTCCGCAGGCGCGCCGGCAAGTCCCTTGTTGAAGTGTAGTTCTACGTCGCTGAATCGCGACGCCGCGAAGATGGCGTTCGCCAGCTTCTCCTGCGCGTCATCTTTCAGCAGCGACGCGGGCAGCCACAAGGACTCGAATCCCCAGACCACCCAGCCTACTTGCCCACCATCGCCAGTCCACCACACGTTGTTGGCGCTACCGTCTGGACGGGGATCTGCCTTGAAAACCGGGTGGTGATGCTCTCTCCGCCAGTCCACATCCCACCAATGCCGGAAAGGCATGCTGCCGATCACCTGCCCGGGTTCAACCGTATAGGCCCCGGAGGACTGCGCCAACCAATCGAGGAACGGCTGCCAAACCTTCCGCGATTGCTCTGTCTCCATCCCCAGATGCACCATGCTGATTTCGAGCTCGTTGTCCGCAGAGAAATGCGCTTGTTCGCCCCATTGATCGTTGAAGAGCGCGTCGCGGTAAAAACCGACGAATTGGCGGATCAGGCGGCGATAAGCCTCGTCCGAGCTAGCTTTCACCGTAAAACTTGCGCCCCCGGCCCATTCGGGAAGATCCCGCACGCGCAGCGTTAATCGGCTGACCGCTCCGAAGCTTCCGCCCCCGCCGCCTTTCAAAGACCAGAAGAGGTCCGCATTGGTGCAGGCGTTTGCGATCCGCACTTTGCCGTCTGCCGTCACCACCTCCGCCTCGAGCAATCCGGAAGCCGCCGTGCCATAGTGCTTTGAAAAGCTCCCGAACCCGCCGCTTTGAATCAGTCCGGCGACGCCCACCGTAGTGCATCCGCCGCCCTGCACGTAACCACCTGCTTGTGTCGTCACCGCGTTGTACGCCTGCAGCCAGTACGTGCCGGCCCCCACCGTCACCGCGCGCTGCGCGGCATGCGCCGCCTCGCAACCTTGGGGAACGAAATTCTCATGCAGCGCAACGTCGTGCATGTGCCGCGTCCACACCAGCAGGGAATCGGCGCAATTCGACGTTCCCTGGTAGCTGTGCCCGCCGCCTTTCACCACCAGCCGCAAATTGTTTTCCCGCGCAAAATTGACCGCCGCCGCGATGTCCTCTCCATTCCTTGCCGCCACGGCATACGCGCTCGCCCGCGTCGTCCAGGCGTCCACCCAGCCCAGCGTCTGCGTCACGCCAGGACTGTCGCCGATGTAGTACGGATTTTTCAGATTGGCCAGCAGCGCCTCGCACCCTTCCTTCTGCGCCGCGCGCGTGCACGCGGCCATTGGCGAATCGACCGCAATCAAATTGCCGCCAACCTCGTCATTCAGGCGTTTCCACGCCGCCTGCGACGGCCAGCCCGCATCGCCGGGCCGCACGCGTGGCGTCGGGCGTACCGCCGCACCCAGCCCTCCCCGCCAAATTCCCAGAAGAGACGCCGCCCCGCTCGCCTTCAAGAACCATCTGCGATTCATTTGCCCTCACCTGCCTCTTGCCTTGCGTCAGCGGATATGTCGTCGCTGGCGATCTGCGCGGTGTTCCGGCGCCCGCGTGCGTATGTTACACTCCGCGTTTTGTTTCCGCGATCCTATTTGTTCCTGGAGCCCCGAACATCATGAAGCCCGCCATTTCTCTTTCGCTCCTTGCCGTATTTGTATTTCGTCCTGCAGTGCTCCTCGGCTGCCCGCCACAGGGCCAGCAATCGCCGCCTCGTCCCATCGCCATTGATGACGCCTTCAAGATTCGCGAAGTCAAAGATCCGCAACTCAGCCCGGACGCCAAGTGGCTGGCCTACACCGTCACCACCGCCTCCCTCAAAGACGACGACGATAAGAGCCGCATCTGGATGCTGCCGATCACCAACTCCGGCGGCACTGCTTCCGATCCCATCGCCATCACCTCCGAAGATGAATCTTCCACCCACCCGCGCTGGAGCCCCGATGGAAAATTTATCACTTTTCTCTCAGCTCGCAAGGATGGCAAACAACAAGTCTGGCTCTTGAATCGTCTGGGCGGTGAAGCCGAAAAACTCACCGACACTGCTCAGGACGTCGAGGACTTCCTCTGGTCACCGGACGGCCGCCGCGTGGCCCTGATCCTTCGCGATCCTTCCCCGGAAGAACTAGAAGAAGCAAAAGACCACGACAAAGACAAGGACGACGGCTCCGCCGAAAAAGCCAAGAAGAAAAAAGCCGACAAACCTTGGGTCATCGACCGCTTACAGTTCAAGGAAGACACCCGCGGCTACCTGGACCGCCGCCGCACGCACATCTACGTCTTCGACCTCGCCAAAAAATCTCTAATCCAAATCACCAGCGGCGATTTCGACGACGACGAAGCCGCCTGGTCCCCGGACGGCAAACAGATCGCTTTCACCAGCAACCGCTCCGCCCCTGATCCCGATGCCACCTACAACACCGACATCTGGACCGTCGCTGCCGACAACACCGATAAGGGCGCGCATCTGACAAAAATCTCCTCCAGCCCTGGCGAAGATCATTCGCCCGCGTGGTCCCCGGACGGCAAGCAAATCGCCTTCACCACCCAACTCGATCCCAAACTATTCCAATACGCCACCAAACACCTCGCCATCGCTCCAGCCACCGGCGGCCCAGTAAAAGTTTTAACCCAGTCCTTCGACCGCATGGTCAGCTTCCCGCGTTTCTCGCCCGACGGACAATCCATCTATTTCATCGCCGATGACGACGGCACGCAAAATCTCTGCCGCATCGCCATCACCGGTGGAGAAGTCACGCGTCCCATCGGCGGTCGCGTCATGGTCTACGGCTACAACCTCGCAAAATCCGGCGAAGTCGCCGCGCAAATTTCCAAAATCGACCGCCCCAACGAAATCTATTTCCTCGCCGCGCCATCGGCCATGCAATCTTCCGCCGCGCAGGCCGCCTCCGCGGAGCCCGCCCGCCTGACGCATGTCAACGATCCGATCATTTCCCAACTCCGGCTCGCCACCGTCGAATACGTCCACTTCAAAAGCAAAGACGGCACGCAGGTCTCAGGCTACCTCTATAAACCTTTGGGCTACGTTCCCGGCACACGCGTACCCACGCTTCTTCGCCCACACGGCGGCCCCGTTTGGGCCTGGTATGCCGAATTCAATTTCAACGAGCAGCTCTTCGCCGCCAACGGCTACGCCGTCCTCTTGCCAAACCCTCGTGGCTCTTCCGGCTACGGCGAAGAATATTGCAAAGCCATCTTTGCCGACTGGGGCAACAAGGATTTTCAAGACGATATGGCCTTCGTCGACTACGCCATCGAGCAGGGCATCGCCGATCCCGACAAACTAGGCGTCGGCGGCTGGTCCTACGGTGGCATCTCCACCGACTTCATCATTGGCCAAACGACGCGCTTCAAAGCCGCCATTAGCGGCGCGGGAGAAGCTTTGAATATCAGCAACTACGGCCACGACGAATACCAGCGCGACTACGAAATCGAACTCGGCCGCCCTTGGGAAAACCAGGCCCTGTGGGATAAGCTCTCGCCCTTTTACAGAGTAAAAAACATCACCACCCCGGTCCTGTTCATGGGCGGCGACATCGATTCCAACGTTCCGATCCTCGGCGGCGAGCAAATGTACCAGGCACTCCGCAGCCTGGGCCGCACCACGGAACTAGTCGTCTACCCTGGCGAATTCCACGAGTTCACCACCCCCAGCCACATCCAGGACCGCCTCCGCCGCTACTTGGCTTGGTACAATCACTATATAAAGGGTGACCCCGCCCCAGCCACACCGCCTTTAACTCCCCCGAAGTCCACGAAGTAACTAGTAGTGTTTGCTATAGTTTGAGTTATTTATGAGCAGGATCGATTTTAAGGCATTTTTCGCTTGACAACATATACTGTGTATTATACAGTGTGTATGGCACACGATACGCCACACAATCTATGTCCTCAACCAACCCCTCCAGCTCCACAAACGTCCTCTTCGAGGCCCTGCGTCTTGAACTCCGCCGCGGCTGTCTCGTCGTTGCCGTTTTAGCTCAGCTCAAGTCTGAGCAATATGGCTATACCCTCAGAAAATCGCTCTCTGACGATGGCCTGATCATCGACGAAAGCACTCTTTACCCGCTGCTCCGCCGCCTCGAATCCCAAGGCCTTTTGCTCAGCGAATGGCGCGAAGAAAACAAGCGCAACAAACGCTTCTATCGCCTCTCCAACAGCGGGGCAGAAGTCCTCGGTCAGCTCCTCGACGAATGGCGCCGCATCAACTCATCCATCGACCGCATGGTCGACCCGCGCACCAAGGACCAGAGCACGACCTCAAACGCCCCAGTTTCCGACCGACCGCAACATCACGAAATTCTCAAGGAGTCATAAAAATGCAGCTTGTCGACCGTTATCTCCAGGAAGTAAAGCGCTTTCTCCCCTCCGCCCAGCGCGAAGACATCCTCAAGGAGCTCTCTGCCAACATCCTCGCCGAGATGGACGAGCGAGAATCCGAACTCGGCCGTCCGCTCACTGAAGACGAACAGATCGCTATGCTGCAGCAGCAGGGAAGTCCGCTGGTCGTCGCGAGTCGCTACCGCGAAGACTCCCGCACCTTCACCTTTGGACGCGTGATTATCGGCCCTGCGATCTTCCCGATTTACGCAAAGATCCTGACCTTCAATCTCTTCGTCACCGTGGTCGTCTCCGCCATCGTCATGACCACGCTCGGCGTGCACGTCGGCCTCTCCGCGCTCCTTTGGCCGGCGCTGCTTCAATTCACCGTCGTAACCTCCATCTTCGCCGCGATCGAGCAGTCCCAGCAAAAATTCCACGTTTTCGACCGCTGGAACCCGCGCTCACTCCCGCCCGTGCGCGACCGGCTAAAAATTTCCCGCGCCGGCACAGTTTTCGAAATGTTCTGGAGCATTGTGTTCGTGCTCTGTTGGCTCCATATCCCTGGTGCGAACTACGCCGTCGGCTATCTCTTCCTCGGTCCGGCGGTCCGCTACCTCGCGCCCGCCAACGTCAGCCCGCTCATCTACGCGCCGGCCTGGCAGGTTTTTTATCTTCCTATCTTGATCTTGGTGCTCCTTGGTCTCGCCCAGCAGGGCCTAAATTTCGCCTTCCCGCGCTGGACCCGCAACCGCCTGATCATTCGCGCCGCCCTAAGCTCGCTGGGTCTCACGGTTGTCCTGCTCCTCTTCCGCGCCGGCAACCTACTAATTGCCAATCCCAATGTGCCCAACTCCGCCCAATTAGGGAGCCTGGCCTGGATCATCAACATAACGGTTCACTATTCTTTGCTGCTCGCTGCCATCATCACGATATTCAGCATCGGCAAGGAACTCCGCCTCGCGCTACACATTCCGCCCACTCCGTCCCCATTTCATTCCACGTCGCAAGTCTGCTAACCAAACGCCCTCTATTTTCTGCGCACTCTGCGTGCTCTGCGTTTAGCCCACAGATGTTCCGAATGGAAGGCCCGTAGGTTCGATCTGCTCCCATGTATACTGAACCACGACAAATACCGAACCAGCGAAAACCTCGCCGATCCCAAAGTCCGATTCGGAGACCCACTATGTCCCAAGACCTCTGGACCGCCGTCGACGGCTACCTGACCGGCGCCCTGGTTACACCTGATCGCGTCCTAGACGCCGCGGTAAAATCCAGCGCTGAGGCCGGCCTTCCGTCCATCGCGGTCACTCCCACGCTAGGCAAATTTCTCAATCTCATCGCCCGCAGCCTAAACGCAAAAAACATCCTCGAAATCGGCACCCTGGGCGGCTACAGCACCATATGGCTGGCGCGCGCTCTTCCGCCCAATGGACGCCTGATTACCCTCGAGTACGACCCCAAGCACGCCGAGGTAGCCCGCAAAAATTTCCGCGCCGCCGGTCTCGAAAACCTCATTGACCTCCGGGTGGGCAGGGCGCTGGACGTCCTCCCCGAAGTCGCGGCGGCCCATCCCGAACCGTTTGATCTGATCTTCATCGACGCCGACAAAAAAAATAATCCCGCCTATTTTCAATGGGCCCTGAAACTCTCGCGTCCTGGATCCCTGATCGTGATCGACAACGTGGTTCGTGATGGCGCCGTCCTGGACGTCAACTCCACCGACGCCGACATTCAAGGCATCCGCCAACTCCTGGCCCTGCTCGGCAGCGAAACCCGTGTCTTGGCCACCGCCATCCAAACCGTGGACGCGAAAGGCCACGACGGCTTTGCCTTAGCCATGGTTTTAAATTGACTCTTTATTGATTTTGTAGCGGTAGACAACGCAGCGGTAGACAACGCTGCGGCAGACTAAAATTTGTCTCGGCTCTTTCACTGCTCCGGCCGGGCACTGACCAAAATAACCTGCTCCCAATTCTTCAGGGCGCTGCGAGCAAAATCCGCAAGTCGCGTAGATTATTCCCGGTCGGACCGATGTCAACGGCATCTCCCAAGCGCGCGAAATAGGTATACGCATCGCTGCGCCGAAAATATTCCGCCACATCCATGCCCGCGGCCTCTCCTCGCGACAGTGTTTCGCCATCCGCCATGGCGCCCGCGGCGGGACTGTTTCCGTCAATCCCGTCCGTCCCTGCACTGAGCACCGCTATGCGCTTTCCAGAAATCTTTGGCAAACACGTCAGCACAAACGCGGAATTCCTGCCACCGAGGCCGTCCCCCGTGACGGGCGAACTCACTTCGCCGTCGGCAATTACCGCCACACGCCTGCCGGGATTCGCCGCACGCAACTCTTCGAGTTGCCGCAACAGGTAATGTGCCGCCTTCTCGATCGGCCAGTCGTCCGTGGCATTGTCGCAAAGAGCCACGCAACCCAGCGCCTCGGCCGCGTGGTGCGCGGGGTGGAAAAGATCATCCATGCCCAGCATCAGAAAAAAATGCGCCTTGGCGAACGCCTCATCACCGGCTTTCGGCGTCTCCGGCATTTTGTGGTCATTCAACCACTTTCGCACCGTTGCAGGGAATTTCGCTTCCAAATCATGCGCGCGAACCACCCGCGCAAAATCCTCGATCGTCGTGGGGTCCGCAATCGTTGGTCCTGACGCCAGCGCCGATTCTTTCCCGGCTGGAACGTCGCTGACCGCCAAGGTTATTTTCGTAGCGTCAGCGACCGCCATTGCCAGCCGGCCACCCTTCACCGCCGACAAATGCTTCCTGACGGTATTGATCGCCTCGATCGGCGCTCCGCAAGTGACCAACGCGCGATGCACCTGCTGCACGTCCGCCAAGCTCTGCTCGGGATTCAACGGCAATTCCACCAGCGCCGATCCGCCGCCCGACAGCAGAAAGAACACTAGCGTCCCTGCATCGCAAGGCTTCAAGAATTTGAGGATAGCCTCCGCCGCCCTCCAACTCTCCTCGTCCGGCACCGGATGGCCGGCGAAAAAATATTGCCAGCCGGCAATGCGCGCCGTCGCGAAATGGTGTGATTCGGCCGGGGCTCCTGCCGGCGAGACCACCATCCCCGCCGTCTGCAATCCTTCCGGCAATACCTGGCGCAAACCCTGCACCATCGCATGGGCGGCCTTTCCGAGCGCCACCACGCGCACCCGCTGAAACGCGCTCAGATCAAACTCCGCGCCGCAACAGCGCAGCGTGCTCCCGCAGACCGACAGCTTCCGCCGCATCGCTTCGGAAATATCAATCGCCGCAATGGTTTCGCGAAAAATCCGCAGGGCCATCTGCTTCAGGTCAGCCATAAGACCGCCGCGGAATCACAACTTCACTTCGCTTTCAAGACTTCCGCATTCAGCATATTCGGCGGCCGCTGCCCGCGAAACAGCGCCGTCAAATTTTCCGCCGCGATGCATGCCATCTTGGTGCGCGTCTCCACCGTCGCCGACGCAATGTGTGGCGCCAGTACCACGTTCGTACGCTTCAGGCCCGGAAGGATAAATGGTTCATTCTCATAAACGTCCAGGCCCGCGCCGGCAATCTTCCCCGCCTCCAACGCCGCCACCAGACCGTTTTCGTCCACCACCGGTCCGCGCGAGGTGTTGATCAAAAACGCCGTCGGTTTCATGCGGAAAAATTTTGGCCCGCTGAACATTCCGCGCGTTTCCGGCGTCAGCGGCACATGCACGCTGACAAAATCAGCCTCCGCCAGAAGGGCATCAAAGCTGCGAAATTCCGCCTTCAGCTCCTGCTCGACATCTTCAGCAACACGCTGCGCGTCGGTATAAATCACCTTCATCCGAAATCCGCCGGCGCGGCGCGCCATGGCCCGTCCAATGCGTCCGAATCCCACGATGCCCAGCGTCTTGCCCCAAACGTCGGTCCCGACGAGTTGATCCAAATCCCATCCGGTCCATTTCCCGGAGCGTGCCAGCGCTTCGCCTTCCGCCACGCGGCGCGCTACCGCCATCATCAACGTCCACGCAAAATCCGCCGTCGTTTCATCCAGTACGCCGGGGGTATTCGTGGCCACCACGCCCCGCTTGGTGCACGCCGCCACATCGATGTTGTCGAAGCCCACCGCCACATTCGACACGATGCGCAGCTTCGGCGCGTTCCGCAGCAACTCTTCATTCACCGCGTCTGTCAGCAAACACACCAATCCTTCCTTATCCTTTGCGCGCTGCAGCAGTTCCCCTCGTGTCATGCTTCGCCCGGGCGGAAAATACTCCGCGTCGCACGTGGCATCCAGAATCGTTCGTGCGGCCGGGAAGAGCGGCCGCGTCGCAAGCACTTTAGGTTTTGACATATTTGGCAGTGGTCCTGAAATTTACACTAACATATATCGCGCGGCGCTTTCCTTCTTGCGGGCGTTGCGCTGCGCCCACTGCTCTCACTATAGTGGCAATAGGGGCCCCAGAGTGTGTGGAATTTGCTGTGCTGAATTTGCCGTTGTCGCTGGGATATAAACCATGAACCGCGACTTGATCCGCGATCTGCAATTGCTCCTCGGCGCCGTCAATGTCCTCTCCCTGCCGGAAGAAATGCTCATGTATGAGTACGATGGCTCCATCGAAAAATCCCTCCCCGACGCGGTGGTCTTTCCCAGCACCACCCAGCACGTTTCCACCATCGTAAAAATCGCCAACAAATATGACGTGCCGATTGTTGGCCGCGGCGCGGGCACGGGTCTCTCCGGCGGAGCCATCCCCCGCGCCGGCGGTCTGATGATCGTCTTCGCGCGCATGAATCGCATTCTCGGCGTTGACTATGAGAATCTTCGCGCCGTCGTGCAGCCCGGTCTCGTCAACGCCGAACTCACCCGCGCCGTCGAGCACGCCGGCCTTTATTTCGCTCCGGACCCCTCCAGCCAAAAGTCTTGCACCATCGGCGGCAACGTTGCCGAAAATTCCGGTGGCCCGCACACGCTGGCATACGGCGTCACCACCAATCACGTCACCGCGCTCGAGCTGGTTCTCCCCGATGGCGAAATTCTCCGCATCGGCAACCCGCAGGGCGAGGCGCTGGGCTACGATCTCCCGGGTCTATTCGTCGGCTCCGAAGGCACGCTGGCCCTGGTTACCGAAATTACCGTAAGGCTCTGCCGCAAGCCAGAAGCCGTCAAAACCCTCCTGGCCATTTTCGATTCCATCGACGACGCCAGCGAAACCGTCGTCGACATCACCGCCCGCGCCATCACTCCCGCCGCTTGCGAAATGATGGACGGGTGGACGTTGCGCGTCATTGAAGATTACGTGCACGCTGGCTTCCCGATGGACAGCGCTGCCGTGATTCTGCTGGAAATCGAAGGTCTGCAGGAATCCGTCGCCACGCAATCCGCCGCGATCGAAGAAGTCTGCTTGGCCCACCATGCCAGGGAAGTGCGCCTCGCTCGTGACGCGCACGAGCGCGATCTTTTCTGGAAAGGCCGCAAAAACGCTTTCGGCGCCCTCGGCCGCATCGCCCCGTGCAACTATGTCCTTGACGGCGTCATCCCGCGCTCCAAACTTCCGCAAACCTTGCGCCGCATCTACGAAATCGGCAAAGCCTACGACCTGCAAATTGGCAATATTTTTCACGCTGGCGACGGCAACCTCCATCCGCTGGTTCTCTACGATCCGCGCACTCCCGGTAAACTCCAAGCTGCCCTGGCCGCCGCTAACGAGATCATCCGCTACTGCGTGGAGGTCGGCGGATCGCTCACCGGAGAGCACGGCGTGGGCATGGAAAAATCCGAGCTGATGCCGCTAATTTTTTCCGACGCCGACTTCGCGCTGATGCGCCGCGTCCATGACGCGTTCAATCCCAACGCCAGCCTTAATCCCGCAAAAATATTTCCGTTAGGTAAGGGCTGCGGCGAAATCCGCGTTCGCAAAACTGCCCACGCCGCGGTCTCTCCCAAAACGGCCCCAGCGGAGCCTCCGCTCGTTCCAGCCTCCGCCGGTTCCATCTCGCCCGCCGCCAAACACTAATGCCACTCGCGTCCACAAATCTTGGCGAACGGCTCGCCTCCGTTATCCCCGCCGATCGCGTACAGAGCGATCCGCTCAGGCTGTCCCGCTATGCCGTCGACGAAATCATCCCCGCGGTCATCGTCAAACCCGCCAGCGCCGGGGAAGCCGCCGAAATCGTCCGCTTCGCCATCAAGGAAAATCTCGCCTTAGTCCCCTGCGGCCATCGCAGCAAAGTCGCCATCGGCATGCCGCCATCGCGATACGACATCGCCTTGGACATGACCGCGCTCAATCAAATCGCCCACTACGATCCCGGAGACTTGACGCTCAGCGTCGACGCCGGCTGCACTCTGGCTGCCATCGACGCTTCCCTAAATCCGCAAAATCAATTCCTCCCGTTGCCCGCCGCCTTTGGTCTCCACGCCACGATTGCCGGCACCATCGCTTCCGGCGTTGACTCCCCGCTTCGCCAATCCTACGGCACCGCTCGCGACTTTCTGGTCGGCGCCGAATTCATCGACGGTAGCGGTGCGCCATGCAAAAGCGGCGGCCGCGTGGTAAAAAACGTCACTGGCTACGACCTGCATAAACTCCTGATCGGCTCGCTGGGCACGCTGGCCGTCATCACCCGCCTGAGCTTCCGCACCTTTCCCTCGCTAACCTCCGGCGGTTCGCATGGCCAAGTTTTCTGCGCCAGCTTCCGCACGGGAAATGCCGCTGTAGCCTTCCGCCAAAAAATCGCCGCCTCGCCCTTCACGCCGTACGCCGTGGAAATTATCGATCCGGAAATGAACCGTCTTCTCTCGCGTGTCCGCGCGCGGCCATGGCGCGCGCCGGCAGCCTCAGCTCCTCCGTCACCTCCATCTGCGGTCGACGGAACAGCAAGTTACGAGGTAATGGATTGGCTCGTCGTGGTTTTTTTTCACGGCACAGCGGAACTTCTCACCCGTTACGCCGCGGCGCTATCTGAATTCGCGGCATCCGCCGGCGCCACCATCTTCAATACTGAGGACCAGCATCCAGCATCGGTCTTCGACGCCATCCGTCACCTGCGCGAAGCCCATCCCTCCGCCACCATTTTCAAAATCGCCCAACTTCCGGCAAAACTCCCGGAACTCTTTGCCGCTTTGGCCAACATTGCCGACCACGCAAAACTCCCCCACCTTCTCTTTGCTCACGGAATCGGCATCGCCTATTTCGCGCTGGCCCTCCACGCTCCGGGCGGCTCCATCTCGATGGACAATCCCGTCGCAGTCGCCAGCGTGGTGAAAGCGTGCCAGGAAATCTTCAGCGTCTGCGCCAGCCAATCCGCCACGGCGCAAATTCAGTTCGCTCCCACGCAAATCAAGCGCCAAGTAAACGTCTTCGGCCCCGCCAGGGAAGACCTCTCCGCCATGCGGCGCCTAAAGTCCGCCTTCGACCCGCACAACATCTTCGCCCCCGGGCGCATGCTCCAATAGTTCTTCGCCGGGTCGAATCGCTCTCTTCAGTTTTTTGGGAAATTTTTGGCCAGAACTGTTCGTCGACCGCACTCCATCGCGGTTACCAAACTTCACCCGGCCACATCCGCGCAGCCCTTACGCCGCCAACCCTCGCACGAACCCGCTCAACCTCTGTCGATCGTCCGCGCCCATCGACACAATGCCCACGCCCATGCCCACATTCGGCCGCGAGTCGCGCACCACCGCTCGCGCGCGCACCGCGTCTCCCGGCACTGCGATTGCGATTTGAATCACCGACCCGACCGGCAGCGGCTCCGGCGTGCGAATAAACAGCCCGCCCAATCCCAGCCCGCCCACATACGACAGCCATTTGCGATTAGCATTTTGCCAAGCCACCACCAACCCAGCAGGCGGCTTAACGCGAGGATAGCGACGACTTCCCGTAAATTCGGCCATGAGAGGTTCCCCCATTGAATCCCGACTCAGCGTTCATCCCAAGTCAGGCTAGATATGCGTTCCCAAGCAGCGCGAAAGCGGGACCGGGCCGAGTACTCCGCCTCACCTTCCAACACCGCCTTATACCCCCAAGTTATGCCACTCTAATCAAGTTACCGCAAGCCCCTTCTCCCTCCTCCGCACCAAAAATACCCCGCCACCCACCGCCAAATGCGCTTGTTTTGCCACTGATCGCCGACGCATTCTGCGCTCACGCCCCTCCCAGCGTCACCCACGCCGCGGCCCTTCGTCCATCAACGTCACCCACGCCGCCCGTGCCAGCAGCCCCTCCGCTCACCGCCGTCGCCGCCCACCCCGTCATTCAGAGCGGAACAGGCCGACGCTTCTTCTTCCGCGTTCGCTTCCTGCGAACGCGTCGGCCTGTGCAGCGAAGAATCTCTCTTGGGTTTCGTCTCTCTTGGGTTTCGCCTTGGATTAGCCCTGTCACCGAAGAATCTCCCTTGGCCTTCTCCCCGTCCCATGCCAAAATCCGCCGCGTGGACCGCACCTCCCACGTCTACATCCTAGCCAGCAAATCCGCCGTCCTTTACACCGGCGTAACCAGCAACCTAAACGCCCGCATCAGCCAACACAAATCCGCCCACATCCCAGGCTTCACCAAAAAATACCACGTGAACCGCCTGGTCTGGCTCGAGCCCCACAACGACATCCGCGCCGCCATAGCCCGCGAAAAACAAATCAAAGGCCTTTCGCGCACCAAGAAAATCGCCCTAATCGAATCACTGAATCCCACCTGGCAAGACCTAAGCGAAACCTTCTGATCTCCCGACAGTGCCCGCCGCACTCATCGAGTCAGCCGCATTCCGTTCAACAACGCCGTTGCCCACCGCCGCCCACCCCGTCATTCTCCGGTCCATCGTGGACGAATCCACCCCGTCATTCAGAGCGGAACAGGCGCACGCTTTTTCTCCCCACAACGCAGCCCACCCCGCAGCCCCTCCGTTCACCGCCTGCCGCTGCCCACCCCGTCATTCAGAGCGGAACAGGCCGACGCTTCTTCTCTTCACAACGACGCCCACCTCGCAGCCCCTCCGTTCACCGCCGTCGCCGCCCACCCCGCAGCCCCTCCGCGTCCGCCGCAGCGCTGCCCACCCCGTCATTCAGAGCGAAACAGGCCGACGCTTCTTCTTCCGCGTTCGCTTCCTGCGAACCCGTCGGCCTGTGCAGCGAAGAATCTCTCTTGGGTTTCGTCTTGGATTAGCCCTGTCGCCGACGAATCTCTCTCGGGTTCCGTCTTGGATTAGCCCTGTCGCAGCAAACTAAGCCCCAAAGCCCGGCCAACCTTCCCGCTTCCAATAATCCCAACCCGCGTCGCCCCCAGAAATCACCTACCGTTCACCAAGCACCGCAACGCCAGCATTTAGAAGTGGAATCGATAAGAGCGAAACGGGCCCGGGAATTATTTCGCCAACGGCGCGTGCCGCGTCAGCCCGGTCAGCCGCGCAATGCGGGAAAAATCTTTATCCAGCGTGAATACACTCGCGCCATTCTCCAGCGCAATCGCCGTAATGAGCACATCAACGGTGGTGAGACTGACGCCCTTGGCGCGGCCCAGCCGAAAAATCGCTGCTGCCTCTCGATACGTCTGAAAACCTCGCGGCTCCAGCAAATCCCATTGCGTGAGGAAGCGTTCGATAGGCGCGGGATCCCGCGTGAGGCCTTGCAGAATCTCAGTGACCACCACGCCAGTAATTGCAAACGCCTCGGCATCGGTTACCATCCGCCGCAATTCACGTCCGGCAGGTCCTGGCGCCGAACTGAAAAAATCAACCCATACCGAACTGTCCACCAGAATCAAACGCGATTCCTGCGCATCGCCTTCAAGTCACCCTTCCAGATCCCCGCCCCAAAATACCGCAGGATGCCTTTCCGGCTTTCCGAGCGCACCAGCAACTCCAGCGCTTTGTCCACGATTGCCCGCTTGGTTGTAAGTCCTGTCAGCTTGCGCGCCTTTCGAACCAGCCTCTCATCGATGTAGATGTTTGTTCTGCCCATATGCAAATCATACACCATTTATGAGCGAATTGGTGTACGGATGATCCACCACAAAGGAATGATCGGAGCCCGCCCATAACCCGGCTCTCGTACCCCGTGCCTTGGCACACGAGCTCCGTTCGAACGGTACCCAAATAGTAGTTGACAATACCGTCATCACACGCTACCATCGCCCGTGCTCACATCCGCAAAACCACGGTCGCCTCACCCCCGCAAGTCCTCCTACCGCTGGACCATTTCATGTGCCCCTCGCTCTTTCGCACGTTGCGCACATCGTGCAAAAACGCGATCCTTTGTTTTCAATCACTTGCACACTCTTCTCAATTCACAAAATGCCATATCTCCCGCAGTTTCTGCGGGTTGTGAACTCTTTGACAAAACACCCGGGGGGTGGGGGTCCTACCATTTCCAAAATTTTGCAAATTCCCAGCGCTGCCGCCGTATCATCCATGCTGACAACGCCGCCATCCCCGCAGCCCTAAAATGACAACCACCGCCCCCACTTCCATTCCCGGCCTCGTCCCCACTTACGAGGACTACGCCCGCTGCGTCCACTGCGGCCTGTGCCTCAATGCGTGTCCCACCTACCGGCTCTGGAACCTCGAGGCCGATTCTCCGCGCGGGCGCATCCGCCAGATGGTCAGCGTGGAGCAAACCGCCCTCGCCGATCCCGCTCAGCGGGCGGTGCCCATCAGCGCCAGCTTCGTCGATCACATCGACAAATGTCTGGACTGCCGCGCTTGCGAAACCGCCTGCCCGTCCGGCGTGCAGTACGGCAAGCTCGTCGAATACGCCCGCGCGCGCATCGAACGCGATTATCCCCGGCCATTTTTCTCGCGCGTCACCCGCAACTTTGTCTTCCGCCATCTGCTGCCGTATCCAAACCGCATCGCCGCCGCGGCCATACTTCTCCGCCTCTATCAGCGCAGCGGTCTGCAAAAGTTGGCACGCGGGACGGGCGTTCTGAAATTGCTCGGGCTGGCCGGCCGCGAAGCTCTGCTGCCGCCGATCGACAGCAAATTTTTCTTCGCGCAACTCGGCACCACGCACGCCGCCATCGGGCCGCGCCGCGCGCGCGTGGCGTTTTTCGCCGGTTGCGTCGCGCAAGTCACCTTCACGCCGCTCAACGAGGCCACCATTCGCGTGCTCACTGCCAACGGCTGCGACGTCGTTGTTCCGAACGCACAGCGCTGCTGCGGCGCGCTGGCCGAGCACGCCGGCGCCCGCGAGGCCGCCCGCGACGTCGCCCGCAAGAATCTCCTCGCCTTCCATCTCGCCGATTTCGACGCCATCGTCACCAACGCTGCCGGCTGCGGCTCCACGCTGAAGGAATATCATCACTTGTTCGGCCATGACGAACCCGAATACGCCGCCGCCGAAGCCTTCTGCGCGAAGGTTCGCGACGTCACCGAATTCCTCGCCGACCTCGGCCTCGCTGCGCCACTTCATCCCGTCGCGCTAGACTCCGTGCAAGCCAATCCACGCGCGGAAAATTCCGCGAACGCACACTCATCCGCCCCAAACGGGGCAGGGAGCAACGCGGCTCCCAGCGCCTCCGCGAAAATTCGCATCACTTATCAAGACTCCTGCCACCTGCTCCACGGACAAAAAGTCCGCGAAGCCCCGCGCCAGCTTCTGCGCGCCATCCCCAACCTGGACTTCGTGGAATTGCCCTACTCGGAGATTTGCTGCGGCTCCGCGGGGAGCTACAACATCACGCAGACACAAACTGCGCTGGACCTGCTCGCCGGCAAAATGCAACACGCTAAATCCACAAACGCGCAAGTCATCGTTACCGCCAACCCCGGCTGCTTGCTGCAACTCCGCGCCGGCGCCGCATTGCACCGCACCAATCAGCAGGTCGTGCACGTAATGGAATTGCTGGATATCGCGATAGCGCCGAACAAATGAACGCGCCCGAAGCCGCACGCGACCAGTGACGAGTAAATGAAGCAGGGAACCTCGGAGTAGAAACGGCTAGGGGTAATACGGCCCGGGAGTAAAAACGGCCCGAGAATAAAAACGGAAACGCCCTCTCCGCAGCGGATAAAATCCGCTGCAAAAAGGGCGCAAACCGTCTTCAGGAGAGAAGCTCGTTGAGTCGTTACGCGACGCCGGTGATTTTGAAAACTTTCACCGGCAAGTTCCGCCGATACCTTTCACCGGCAACTTCCGCCGATACCTTTCACCGGCAAGTTCCGCCGATACCTTTCACCGGCAACTTCCGCCGATAACTTTCACCGGTGACTGCGGCCGGCAACTTTCATCGGTAGGTCGGCCGGGAGCTTTAGTCGTTATCGGAAGGAGGCGGCGCACCCGCTCCAGGTCCACCCGGTCCGCCAGGTCCGCGGCCGCGTCCAGTAGTTACCGTGTAATCCGTGGGCACGGTGAACAGCGCGGCTGCCGGCTCGGTCTTCTGCAGGTTCGTTACCGTGTAGATGGTCGTTCCGAACTGCGGATCGGTGTGCGTGCTCTTCACCACCATCTGCAAATCCGGCGAATACCACCGCTCCGACACGATCTGAAACGCTTTGTCATTGCCGACTTTTCCCGCAGGAATCGTCTTCGTCGTGCGCGTGCCTTCGGCGCTGACGCCACTGATCACTTGCGTGCCCAGCGACTCTTTCTTCAGCAATCCCGCGGCTTCTTCCGCAGCTTGCTCCGCTTCCATTTTCTGATGAAAGCTGTCCGCGCTGTCCGAAGAGCTGGTCTTGCTGCGCATGGGCATCTTGTCAGCCACTTTTTCATCGGGATGCAGCATGTAGTGCGCGCCCGCGACGGGATCCGAAATCATGATCATCGTTTTTGGCGTGCCCGACGCGGCCAGCGGACCAAAACCGGAGGCCGTCAATTCCCGGCGCGAACGTCCCTGGCTATCGCGAAACAAATTCAATTGCGCGGTGCGACGAATTACGGTTCCGTCGGAAAGTGTCTCGGTGGTGTCCGAAGTCGCGCTGGCGGAAAACGGTGCGCCCTTCACTACCTTGCCGTCGCGCCCGCCTTCAAAGCCCATCAACTCCATGGGCCCGCCGAAGCCAGGACCGCCGCGATGCGGACCCTGCGCGCGCAGGGATCCCGCGCTCAGAAGCAACGCACCGCCAGCGACCACACTCAGCAAAATATTGCGATTCATGCGTGTTTTCTCCTCTTTCTCTCCTGTTCCTTGCAACAAAACTCGATGTGGCCCGGCGGACTCGCCACGCGACCTTGGCACGTCGTTCGCAAGAGTCCGCGTCACGCGGCGCTCGCCCGCGGCATCTTTACTCGGCCACGCGCACCGCTTGCGGCAGGCCGTCGTTGCCGACCAGCAAATCCACTTGAATCCACTCCGCCGCGCGATCTTCATTTACAGGAAATCCCAGCGCGCTCAGCGAACTCCGCTGCATGCGCACGCGCACAATCGCAGCGTCATCGTTCCCGGTATAGATGGCGCCCGGCAGCGCCGTAAACTCGCTCTCCTCGTTGTCGGCAATCAAATTCGCGCCATCCAAATTCGCGGCAACCAACGTGGAACCATTCCCACTAACCGCTGCCACGTTTGCGCCGGCAACCGCCGCATGGTGTTTCGCCGCGACCTGCGCGCGCCAATTCGCCCAACTCACCGCGCCGACCAGTACCGCGGCAGCCGCCAGGCCCCAGGCGGCAATCACTGCCGCGCGGCGCGTCTTCATGGTGCGATGTCTCGTGCGGAACTCCTGCCGCAGGCGCATTTCCACGCGCGCCGGAGCGCCGCTCACGCTGGTACTATCCGCCAGTAGCCGCAATTCCTCGCGCGCCGCGTCCCAGGATTCCGCCAGCGCGGCGCATTCGGCGCAGAGCGCCAGATGTTCCCGCGCCGCAGCTTCCTGCGCTAGGGCAAGCTCGCCGTCGTGTTCCGCGCCCAATCCTGCCGAGGCAAACTCTTCGCAATTCATGGCCACAATCGTTGCCTTGCCCTTTCTCTCTCCAGAGCCCGTCTGCCGATACAACTTGAAGCGACGCAGTACCATGTCATTCGACCAACGCCATTCAACCAACGCCATTCAACCCATGCCATTCAACCAATGTCACTCAACCAATCGCGGCCGTTCATCCTGCCGCGCTCACCCGGGGCGAGATTCCGCTTGGCACTTCCGGTGTCACGCCTCGCGTCAAGCCTGGCCTTTGGGGCCGAAAAATTTCCAGCTTGGCGAGCAGCAGCGCTCTACCGCGGTGCAGCCGCGAGCGAATGGTGCCAATAGGACAACCTGCTGCGGCTGCCGCTTCCTCGTAACTCAGTTCCTGCAACTCGCACAGCACCACCGCCTCGCGAAACTCTTCCGGCAACTCGAGAACGGCGGCGCGAATCTGCGCGGTGCGTTCGCGCTTTTCCGCCCAGACGGCCGGGGTCAACGTATCCTTCAGAACTAATCCGGCGCCGCTGCCGTCCTCGTCCTTCTCTTCCAGCGCTACCTCGCGCGGCAAGCGTTCGCGATGTTTCAAGATGCGATTGCGCGCCACACCATACAAAAAAGCCGATATCGTTCCCAACTTCGCATCGTACTTCTTGGGATCGCGCACCAGGGTCATGAACACGTCTTGCACGATCTCTTCGGCGGCCCACGGACTGCCGGTCATGCGCAGCGCAAAGCGATAAATAGCCGCCTGGTGACGCCGATACACCTGGGTGAAGGCTTCCTCATCACCCTTCGCGGCGCGACCCAGCAATACCTCGTCTGTCGTCTCTTTGAGGTTGGTCATCTCTTTACATCAGACGCCGCAAGTGCCTTCAACGGGTATATTCCCAAGGACCAGGCAAAAAGTTCCCCCCAGCGTTTCAGGGCTAAAAGTCTCACTTTCGGGTAGCCAAGCGCTAGCCTTTAAAGCCGCCTTTAGCTTGGCACAAACCACCGTTTGTGAGCCCGGGAGCCAATCGGCAAATGGCGCGAGATTTCTCGTCTCCTATTGACACTCTGTAGGTGTATCCGTATCATCCCTATAGAATGCCGATAGGAGATATCTTGAATTCTGAACCAACTACCCTTTTGCAAGGGACTTTGGACTTGCTGATATTGAAATCGCTGGTCGCCGGTGAGATGCACGGACTGGGAGTCTCGCGCAGGGTCCAGCAGATCACCGGCGGCACTTTTGTGGTCAAGCCCGGCTCGCTCTTTCCCGCCCTGCACCGGATGGAGGAGGAGGGTTGGATTTCCTCTTTTTGGGGCGACTCCGAAAACAACCGCCGCGCAAAGTACTACCGCTTGACCAAGGCGGGATTGAAGCAACTCGAAGCCGAAACCAGGCGCTGGGGCCGCATTTCGTGGGCGATCGGCAAAGCTCTGGAAGCATCGTAGCGAGGTATTCACCGTGCCGTTCCTTGTGAAAGCCAGAAGCTTCTTGCGGAATCTCTTTTGGGCTCGGCGAGTGGAGGCAGACCTCGACCAGGAAGTTTATGCCCATCTCGCAATGCTGACCGACGAGAACATTCGTGCCGGCATGTCGCCGAAGGAAGCCGCGCGAGCCGCGCGGATCGAACTTGGCGGCGTCGAACAGGTCAAAGAACAAGTTCGCGAAGAACGCATCGGCACTTGGTTTCATTCCGTGCTGTCCGATAGCCGCTACGGTCTTCGGCAGCTCCGCAAAAATCCCGGCTTCACTGCCGTGGCGATCGCTACTCTGGCTCTCGGCATCGGCGCCAGCACCGCTATCTTCTCCGTTGTCGATGCTGTGCTCTTGCGGCCCCTGCCTTTCGAATACCCCTCCGGCCTCGTTGCCCTCCATGAGGGCGTACCCAAAATGGGTTATCCAAAGATGGGTTTTTCGCCCCCGGATCTTGCGGTCTTTGCGCGAGAACAGAAATCGTTCAGCGCGATTGGCGCCTTTCGCTGTGCATATGTAAATGTCTCGGGCCAAGACGAGCCGGAGCGTGTAATGGCCGCCCGCGTTTCCTCCTCACTCTTCCCCATGCTCGGAGCGGAGCCGCTACTGGGAAGGAATTTTGTCTCTGATGAGGACGCGCCGGGCCATAACGTGGTCCTCCTCAGTTACGGACTTTGGCGGCGCCATTACGGCGGCGTACCCAATATCCTGGGTCAAACCATCGACATCGACCGCCGGCCCTATACCGTAGTCGGTGTCATGAGGCAAAAATTCGAGTTCCCACTGTCAGGGCCGCAGGACAATGGATCCCCCGCGGATCTTTGGGTGCCGATGGCCTTCACGCCCGCGGAATTGCAAGACTGGGGCGGAGCGTATTTCACCAGCGTCGTGGGCAGGCTGCGGCCTGGCATCCCGCTGGATCGGGCGCGAGGTGAAACCGAGTTACTCGCTCGTGAAGTTTTGCGTAGTTACCCCCCAGCGCTAACGAATCTATTTCGCGGCGTGGAACTCAAAATTATCGCCGCTCCGTTTCAAGAAGATGTAGTGGGCTCGGTTCGCACCTTGCTGCTCGTTTTGATGGCCGCGGTGACTTTAGTATTGCTGATTGCTTGTGCGAACTTTGCGACACTGCTTCTCTCACGAGCCGCCGCACGACAAAAGGAGATTGCTGTTCGCGCAGCTCTCGGAGCGTCGAGGTTTCGGTTAGGGCGCCAGATGTTGACGGAAAGTCTGCTCTTGGCGTTCGGCGCGGGTGCACTCGGATTCCTCCTGGCTTTCGTGGCGACGAACGTAATCCTTGCTTTTGTCCCCCCCAATATTCCTCTCCCGGGTCACGTATCGCTCGACGGAGGTGTGTTTGCTTTCGCGGTTGGCATATCTATCTTGGCCGCCGTGATTTTTGGGCTTGCTCCGGCTTTGCAGATATCGTCGCCTTCGATGCAGCGTCCTTTGCGGGAAAGTGGACGGCGCGCGACAGCTTCTCGCGCGCATCACCGCCTCCAGGGATTTTTCGTCGCAGTGGAATTCGCACTGGCGCTCGTGCTTCTGATTGGAGCGGGGCTCTTGATTCACAGCTTTGGCGAGCTGCTTGAAACGAATCCGGGCTTTCGACCCGATCATGTGCTGACCTTGAATATTCCTTTGCCGCGCGAGGCCTATCCCCAAGGGGAACAAGTGAGAGGTTTTTACGGAGAATTGCTCGACCGCGTTTCGAACTTGCCCGGAGTACAGGGTGCCGGGCTATCAAACGACCTGCCCCTAAATGCCCGCGAAATGGTCTCGGTGGCCATCGAAGGGCGAAGTAAGGCCGAAGCCGAAACACCACAGGCGATCTGCCAGTCCTGGGTGGCGGGAAGCTACTTTCAGGTCCTAGGGGTTGGGCTGATCCAGGGCCGGTGGTTCGGACCCGAGGACCGAATCGAGTCACGACCGGTGACCATCGTGAGTCTGGCCACAGCGCAGAAATTCTGGCCGGGACAGAACGCGATCGGAAAACGCATCCGCTGGGGAGTCAAGGCCCCTTGGCAAACAATTGTGGGCATCGTCGGCGACGTTAGCCAAGGGCCCTTGAACACTGCTGTCGCACCGCATGTCTACCGGCCGTATAGCCAGTTACCCGCGCCCTTCCTCGAAGAGGATCCCTTTGGCGACTGGCACGCCATGAATCTGGCTGTGCGCACGCAGACAGAACCAGTTTCGCTGATCTCCGCCGTGCTTGCCGAGATTCATTCGCTCGACCCCGATTTGGCCGTCGCTGGCATCCGGACCATGACGCAAGTAATCAGCTCTTCGTTCGCCGCTCCTGAGTTCAACATGACCATGCTTGGGATCCTCGCGGGCTTAGCGCTCTTTCTTTCAGCGATAGGAGTTTATGGTGTACTCGCTTACGTGGTCACGCAACAGACGCACGAAATTGGTGTCCGTATGGCGCTGGGAGCGAAACCGCGGGACATCCGTCGCCTCGTCGTCGGCAGGGGAGCGCGGCTAACGGGGATCGGTGCGGGGTTCGGGCTCGCGGTGGCCCTTTGCCTCACACACCTTATGAAAAGCCTGCTGTACGGCGTCAGCTCGATGGACCCGCTGACATTTGTAAGCGTTGTCATTTTACTCATCGTTGTGGGGTTGCTGGCGAGCTACGTCCCAGCGCGCCGCGCCACGCGCGTGGACCCAATGGTCGCATTGCGCTACGAATAGAACTTGGCTCTTGTTCGCAGAGAGCTATTCGATATGCCGCTCTTTGTGAAAGTTGGAAGCTTCATGCGGTTCGATCTCCGCCGTTATTTCGAGGCGCTGCCGGGATCTTTGGGTTTGAACATTCCCCCGGCGATGCGCGTGACGAGGCTTCGCGGCACGAGCCGCTGCATCACCACGCCAAACGCATTTCCCCCGCCGGAAATCACGCTACTCTTGCCCGCCGCCAACGCCGCGAGTCCCACGCGCGCAACTTTTTCCGCCGTTTCTCTACGCGGCTCGGCGAACTTCAAATGACCCTGGCCAGCCACCTGGTGGAATTCAGACTCCGTCGATCCCGGGCACAACGCGCAAACGCGAACGCCATGGGGCCGCACCTCTTCGGCGAGGCCTTCGGCAAACAATAGATCGAACGCCTTGGTAGCGGCATAGACCGAAATGTACGGCACCGCCTGAAACGATGCGGTGGACGCCAAAATCAAGATGTTCCCGCTGCGCCGCGCCAGCATCGCCGGCAAATACAGCCGCGTCAGATGCACCACCGCGCTGCAATTTACCTGCACCATATCCAGCAAACGCTGTGGCTCGGCCTGCGACACTTCGCCGTATTGCCCAAAGCCTGCATTGTTAATCAGCAGGTCGACGGTGAGGCCAAGCCCTTGGGTGAATGCGAAAATTTCTTCGGGTGCGCGAAGCTGTGCGAGGTCAGCGGCAAAGACTTCCGTGCGCACGTTGTGCGCGGAACGAAGCTCGGAAGCGAACTGATCGAGGCGGTCCTGCCGCCGCGCGGTGAGGATGAGGTTGGTGCCCGCAGAGGCCAATTCTCGCGCCAGGGCCTGCCCGATCCCGGCGCTGGCACCGGTCACAAGTGCCCATTTTCCCCGCCACTCGGTCGTCATTTGTCCACCCATGCGCGCCCCAGCTTGCCATGCCCAATAGCGGGGCCGCAAACAGAATTCAAGCCCGGCCCAAAGCGGTGCGCGCCGGGCGCGACCTTCCAAAATTAGACACGATATCCTGAATTTTGCAGATGAAGAATGGCTGATAAGCAAGCACTTAGGATGGGTTTCGCTAAACGGCAGGACGACCCGCAGGTTCCTCAACGCCGGGTTCCGCAACGGGCTCGACTTCCACCGCCCGCGACGGGATGTAGCGCGAAACGGCGTCGCGCACACGCACGCCCTCTCGCTTCATGCGCTCCATGAGTCTGCGCGCCCATATAAATTCCGCCGCCAGCAAACTCAGTCCAAGCAGAATCACCAACCAGCCGGGGCCGGGGGTCACGATCATCACCACGCCGATCAGCAGCAGGGTGAAGCCCGCTACGATGCGGAAGACGCGGCGAACTTGCTCAATGGTACGCAGGCTCATGTGAATATATGGAGCATTCCAAGTGCCAATCGTTTGGGCCTGCCAGCGAGCGGACTCGCAGGGTGTAGACCCGCTGTGCGCCTCAGTATATAAGCGCCGCTAAGGATATGACGGCGAAAGCTGGCGGGAAGTTTCCAGGTTTTTGGGTCACGCGGCTCGCCAGAAGCGAGCGCAGCGCAGCAGGTCATCCGCTCAGTCTTCGAAGCGGAGCGAGCTCATCGAGGCAAGCAACCGAATGCGTTTGCGAAAAAAGAGCAGAACCGGAACAATAAAGCGAAAGCGCAGCGGCCGACACTGCGCTCGCCGGCCAAATATTCAAAGAAAGGGCCAAATATTTAAAGAAAGGATGGCAAAGACATGCCAAAAGCGACCTGGAAACCTCACGAGAAACACGGGCGGCTGACGATGCAGAGCGACTTACCCGACAGCGTCTACGCGTTTCCGAAGCAGCGTAAAGAACCACTGGCCGACGCACAACATGTGCGTAACGCGGTTGCGCGGTTCGATCAAGTCATCGAGGTCTCCGATGCCGACCGTGCTTTGGCGTTCGCGAACATCGAGAAAGCAGCAAACTACTACGACGTCAACCTCGCGGAAACGTCATGGCACGACCTGGGCATTCATCCGCAAAAGAATCGGAGAGAGGCTGCCGCCAAAGGCGCGGTGAAGCGCGAACGCCGAGCGCAGAGGACATGAAAGGAAAATCGGAAATGAAAAAGGGTTTGCGCGGAATCAACCCCGCTTCGAAGCCGAGCGGCGATGGGTGTGTGGAGTGCCTGGCGTCGCCGAAAAGTTGGTGGCTGCACCTCCGCCGGTGTGCGGAGTGTGGGCACATCGGTTGCTGCGACAGTTCTCCGAATAAGCATGCAACCAAGCATGCGGCAGCGACAGGGCATCCGATCATTGCCAGCTTCGAGCCGGGTGAGGATTGGTTCTACGATTACGAGAAGCAGAAGATGATCAAGGGTGCGGAGTTGCTTCCGCCGCATTCGCATCCGACAAATCAGCCCGTTCCTGGACCGGCAGGAAGGGTGCCAGGCAACTGGGAATCGCTTCTGAACTAGCCGGCCGTTATGGGGCAGCCGGCCGATCGATCACCTCAGTAACTTGGCGGCGAGCCAGTAATCGACACTGAACTTTCCGGGACCGGAGCCGATCAGCCAGATAAAGAAGAGCACGTACAAGACTTCCGGAAGGTAGAGCAAATCGTCGAGCCAGCTAAGAGGCGAAAGACCTTTCGGCAGGGTGGAAAGCGCGCTGGTCAGCGTGGCCACAATCATATCGATCAATAAAACCACGCAGGCCGGGCTCGAAAGGAACCCCACGGTCACCAAGGATCCGCCAACGAACTCGACACCCGAGACGAAATAAGCCGTCAGCTGGGGAAAAGGGACTTTGGCCTGAACGAGCGTTTCGTAAACAGGTTTCGTGCCGCCGGCGACAAACAATTTGTTTGCCCCAGAGATGGCGAAGAACAGCCCGATGGAAACGCGTACCAGCAGGATGGCATATTGTTCCAAATCGCTGCTACCCAGCAGCGCCAACTGGATCAACCGTTTCCAATCCATCTCTTGTCCCTCCATCGGAGGATGTGCCGCAACGATCCTCGCGTTTGAGATTATGTGTCCATCCGTTCGACCCATTGAGCGCGCGACGCGGGAGCCACGAATGGATCCGCAAAGTACTGCGTCTCCCTGGCAACCTGGTTGCCCCTGAACTCCATGATGCTCACGGTGTAGGACGGCTTGCCGTCATAGGTGACGATCAATTCGGTGACCCAAAGTTCACCGCCGCCAATGATTCGCCGGACGGTAAAGCGCTTTTTGCTCGGCTGACTCGAGCGCTGACCCTGTATGTTGCGTCGGCCGCGGGTTCGCTCGCCTGACTGCGGGTAGTCCAGCACCGCGTCCTCGTGATAGATGCGGTGCTCCGTTTCAAAATCGTTGGCATCGGACGCCGCCCAATGCTGATCCAGCGCCGCACGGATCTCTTGATCTGGCCCTCCAGAATCCTGCACCTTCATCTGCGGATCGTTCATCTTGAGCCTCTAATTTGACGGGAAGCTAAATGCTTTAGGGGAATCGGAGTGGGCGACTCGTCAAGTCGCGCTGTTTCTCCGATCACTGTTATTTCGTGGATCGTCTTTCGCGCTGAGGTACTCCAGTCCAAGCGGCCCCATCGCGGTTACTTGCGTAACGTACTCGCCGGATTTCGCCCAGTGGAAATGGGGCGTGTTGCCGGGGAGAATGATCACGGCGCCGGGCGGATAGGCTTCCAGCTTACTCGCGTCGAATTCATCACCCAGTCCGATATAAAAGATGCCGGAAATCACGGTATAGACTCGGTCCTCCGGGTGCTTGTGAGGCATCAGCTTCGCGCCGTGGGGCGCTTTCACCCTGATTGTGTAAGGGCCGGGCTCCGAGGGCTGACCGACGACGACGGCCAGCCGGACGGAAGGTGGGAACGCCGGGAACGGTTTCCAATCGACATCTTCGGACAAGATGGTTTTGAAAACCTCCTGCCCGAGTTGGTGAGGCCGGACATCGCTTTGCCGAGCGCTCTTTGCGGCGATGGCTTTCTGAGACATGCAAACCTCCTTTGTGCAGAAAATGTAAAACATCACCACAGACTTTCGAAACATGCCCGCCAAGGTTGGCTTCGAGCGCCAACCATCCTCAACGTCCCGGAGCTGGGAACCGCGACGGGCGGCGGCCTAGCGCGCGATTTGGCCCAAGTAGTATCCGAGCCGATTTTCGACATCCCCGGGCTTGTGGAAGCCGCGCGCCATCAGCGCTTTGATCCCCTCCTGGGCGGCAGGCCGCCCGAGGGAAGCGATGCACGCATCCCACCCGGCGCCGAGCTCGACGTCCGGCGGCAGGCTGGTGTCGACGAGGCGTTTGGTCTGGGCGATCGCCCATTTGTCGAACTTGGCGATCCGGGTCGCGAGGGCCTCTACGAACGGATCCAGATCGGCGTCAGGCAGGGCGCGATTAATGTAACCGTAGGCCTCGGCCTGGTCTGCTCTGATGTCATCCGCGCTCAAGAGCACCTCGAGGGCGCGGTTTCGGCCGATGAGCCGGGGCAGCCGAGCCATGGGGCCGCCGCCGGCGACCATCCCCACGCCCACCTCCCATTGCGAGATGATGGCTTTCTCGCGGCTGGCAAAACTCATGTCGCAGGCCAGCGTGATCTCGCTGCCGTTGCCCGTCGCACGGCCGCGGATGAGTGCGATGGAGGCGACCGGCAGGCGGGTCAGACGCACGAGAAAGTCCGGCCAAGGCGGCAAGCCTGTGGGACCGGGCGGCAGTGAGGTCAGGTCCTCAAGCTTGGCCAGGAAATCGGAGTGATTCAGGAAGTAGTCGTCGACCGCGCTGTCGAAGACGACGACCCGGACATGCTCATCGCCTTCGAGAGCATTGATGACTTCCTGGAACTGCTGGACCATTTCCGGGCCCATCACGTTGATCGGGGGGTTGTCGATGGTGACGCGCCAATAGGCGGGCGACCGCCGGGCCAGGCGGAGCTGTGGGGGCTTGGTAAGAGCGCTTGCAGTTGACATTGGATTCTCCTTTGTATTTGTAGTCTCGGAAGCCGGTTGATGGTCCCTACAGCTTTCTCAACATTTGGATCATTTGTTCGTTGCCGGTGGTTGGTTAATTCGTGCCGCGCCTGCGTTGCTGACGATCTCGTCCTGGGAATCGGCGCCTCCGGAACTACCGATCGCGCCGATAATCGTTCCCTGTTCGATCAGTGGGATGCCGCCTCGAGAGGCAATGATTCCATCGAAGGCGAGCAGATAGTTGAGATGCATCACGTTGATACCCACCTCGAACTCCTTCGTTGGGCGCCGAAAGGTCGCGGCGGCTTTCGCCTTGTGCTCGGCAATCTGAATGGAGGCAAGCATCGCGCCGTCCATCCGTTGGAAGGCCACGAGGTTGCCGCCGGAATCGACCACCGCCACGTTCATCTTCCAATTTCGTTTCTTCGCCTCTGCCACCGCCGCGTGAATCACCGCCTCGGCTCGGTCTAGGGATATCGGTGGGCCATACGGAGTGTCGAAAGGAATTTTGTCGGGCACGAAATCGAGAGGATTTGTTTCCGCGGGCTGCAGCGCGCGACGCGCACTGGCGGCAGATCCTGTTTTCTCATTTGGCATACGTCCTCCTTGAATGGATGGCAACTTTCTGCGGCTGCCCAGTGCAACGTCCTGCTGGACCTTTGCGGCCAAGGCGGCGAAATCGCGTTGGGCGCCGTCATCGATGCCACTCGACGATAGCATTCGACTGGGCGGCCCAACGTCGAACGCTTGATTTTTGTTCGAACCGATCCCAGTGCCCAAGAACTCCAACCGCCGAACGGGCGGTTAGAGATACGCATTCTAACGCTGATGAGAGCAACCTTCCAAGGCTCGAGACATGGCCTAGCGTATCGTGTCGTTACCGTTTTTGTGTGCGTTTTTCTGAGCCTGTTTGGATATCGCGAAAAAATAGAATTGGCCAAGACAACGGAACGGCCACTGGCGCGATAACCAGAAATTCCAGCGATTGAGTCTATGAAAGAAAGGCATGCGACTTGCCCACATGAGCATGTGATCATTAAAAAGAACATTTACGCTCGCGGCCGCTATAGTCCTGCCGCCCCTCTGTCTAAAGAGAGCCGGTCCCTTAAAGAATGGATATTTCAGGTGATCGAGAAGTTCCGGACTGACAGCGCGACCTCGTAGACGGGCTGCGAAATAGCTAGTGAAATAACCGAGGGACAGGGCGTTGGGAAGGCTGATGATGGCGACGCCCCCCGGATTTAAGAGGCACATGATGGACCTGATGACGACGTCGGGCGTGGAGGTATGTTCAATGACTTCGGTGCACAAAATGAAATCGTAGGAATGATCGAGAGGCAGAAGCGTGGCGTCGGTGGTCTCGAAAGAGATGGACTTGCCTGGAATTTCAGAGTGGAAGGCCGCAGATGCGCGCGCGACATATTCCGGAACAATGTCGACGCCCAAAACATTTTGAAAACCAAAGTCCGAGATCATTTTCGAATAGAATCCGGCGTTACAGCCAATGTCCAAGGCAGCGCGCTTATTTCTGATGTAGCCCTGAGCAATCAGTTGCCGCATCAGCCTTTGAAACAGTACGATGCGAGAGCGATGGTAAATTTTTGTCGAGAGATCATGCTGATACGAATATAACGCGTTGAGCTGCTGCTGCAGGGCGGTAGCGTCGTCGCAAGCGATATCCAATGGTTGAGCGGCAAGTGACATCGGAAAAACCCAGGTTGCAACGGGCGTATTCTTGGAACAACACGCGCAAAACAAATCAGGTTTATTGCGGATCGACAAAAATAACGCCGGATAGCACGCCGGAGGTTACATCGATACCGACGAATTGATTCGGCGCGATCATGTAGTAGCTGGCGGTGTCCTGAGTTCCGGAGGGCGATGTGAAATCACCGAACAAGGCCGCGGGCAATAGAATGTGACCGTATCCGGTGGCGTCGTTCGCGAGTTGAAACCGTCCGCTGAACTGAATATTGGTGACATTGGCAGCTTGTGCGGGCACAGAGGTCAGATCGCCGACGGCGGAGTAAGTGCCGCCGCTGTTCGCAAAGTTGAAACCAAGCTCCGCATTAGGCACCAACGGAGATGCTGAGGCGCCCAACTGAGCAATGGCGTTGCCGGACAGATTGCTGGCCTGGAAGGGAGCGCCAACCTGCGGCAAAGTGGTTCCAGACAATGCCAGGTTAGTGATGGCCTGGGCGGGCGGAGTGCCATTGGGACTTGAGGGATCCTCTTCGACGAAGAAACCTGCGCTTTGGTCATACAGATACCAGACGCCAGTATTCACGAAGTTTGAATCGTACCCGTCGGGAGCAGAGAGCACGGCGCGACCCGTGTTGGGATCGAAGGAGACGGAGCCATTGGCGCCGTGACCAGAGAGCACATCGCCAAAATGGTTGACGTCGAAGAGGAGGTCGTACGCATTGCCGCCGGTAACCGTTAATTGTCCAACGAGGACAACGGGCTGGACGTCACTGGTGCCGGTTGGTTCATCCATGCCGGTCAATTGAATGACGCTTACGCCGTTGACACTGCTGGCGGTGAGCGGGGTCTGCGCGCGGGCGACGCCTGCGAAAACGGTGCCGAATACAAGCCCGCGGTCAATTTCAATGAGCAGGAAGTGGCCGGAATTCACCACGTAGTAGGCGAAGTTTACCGAGCTCCCCTGCGCGGTAATGGTGACCGTGCCGCGGCCGAGCAAGTCTGGAGCGCTTTGCGCGCCTGGAGCCAAGGCTTGGCCGACAAAAGTAGGAGAAGTGGCGGCGTCGACGCTCAGATCGATTAAACCTCCAGTGACGCCCGCTGCGCCGAGGATGAGCTGGCCAGCCGCGACAGTGCGACCTCCGAAAGGAGCGTCAGAATCCACGCCAAAGGCAAAGTTTCCCGCAGGCTGCGCAGGGGCTGCCGCCTGAAGTTCGATGGTGCCGGCGTTGAGAAAGCCGCTGCCGTCAAGTTCGATGATCCGTCCGCGGGTGCCGTCCGCAGAAAGGAAGCAGCGGAACTTAATATCATCTGAAGACCCGGGAAAAGTGTAGCTGCTGACTTCTATGAGTACCTGCGCTATCCCGCTAGAGGAAATCTGGACGACGTAGGTGCCGGACTGCGGGGTGGGTATCAGGCTCACTCCGCCGTCATCGTTGATATCTATTTCGGCGTTACTAAGGTTACCGGCGCCATCCCCGACAATGGTTCCCGCCATAGACATAGGAAGACCGTTGCCATCATATCCGCGAAGCAGAAACGAATAGTTCCCCTTGAAAAGGGTCGCGGGACTATTGATCGCGAAGGTGAAAGAGTCAGAGGAAGCGGTGTTGGTGACCGAGGTTGCGGTGATCGTCGGGGCCGCGGTTCCGGCCGGAGGAACGGTTGCCGGGGGCGTGTAGGTAGCGGAAAAGCTGGGGGAGGCAGACGGAACAAGGGTGCCGCAAGTCGGAGAGCAGTTGAGGGTCCAGGTGACGCCGGCCGCGGCCGGGTCGTTCGATACCGTGGCGTTTACTTGGACGGGCGCGGTACCGCTGAAAATTGAAGCAAATTTATTGGTGATGGTAACGCTAGCTGGGGCGACGATGGTAAAGGTGAAGGCAAATTCCTGGCTAGAATCGGCAACAGCGACGGCAGCAATGGTGGCCTGCTGATTCAAGGGTGTAGTTTTTGGCGGGGTGTAGACCGCGCTCAGGCTGGGGGGGGCCGTGGGAACCAGGACGCCACAACCCGGGGAACACGGGGCATTGGCAACGGTTAGACCCCATTTTACACCGGCGTGTGAAGGGTCGTTGGCCACGGTGGCGTTGAGAGTGACCGCAGCAGTGCCTACCTGAATAGCGTCGTTCGTAAAAGGATCGGTAATCGTGACCAGAATCTTGCTGTTCGCCAACGGCGAAACGTTAGCGCAACCGGCGAAACAGAGAGCCAGCGGCAGACTAAAAAGCACGGAGAGCAAACGAGACATGTCACCTTCAGTGTGTCGATCAGATCCCAGGCTAGGGTAGATCCGCAACACAAGCAGATTACGGACGAGTTGGGTTGCTAAAGCTACCCGAGAAATGTAAACGCAATGAGAAGGACATGCGAATGTTCTGCAATGCCAAAGGCTTGAGGTGCATCCTGGCGCGCCAAAAGACTAGCCATTGAACCTAAACGCCTTATATTCAATTGTGCTTTAGCCCCAGCGGATCGTTATTGGCAAGACCGGGATAGAAATGAACCCGTTCTGACTTATCCACAGCGACTTGGGAGTTGGTATCGGGCTGCAGTTGTGACTTGATCCAGAAAAATAGCTTGCCCCCGCTGGCGTGCGGAAACAGTGCGGCGCTGTCGCCGTACTTGTTCACAAATCCGGTGGCCGGGACGGCGGCTTCCAAATGCTCCTGTACGTCATCGGGCATGGGCCGCGACTTGCGGACGTCTTGCATGCGGAAAGTTTGGCATTTCATTTTAGCGAGAAGGTTCATCGGATCGAGCGAGGCAACTTTCGCCTGAAAGGCGGCGGAAACATACCTGGCGCGAGCATCCTTGGCAATAGCAGGAGACTTGGCGAAGAATTCGGGCCAATCGCCCCAAGGATTGAGCACATCGACGGCCTTGATGCGCGGGTCGACGGTGGATGCCAAAATCGCAACCGTAGCGCCGGAGCCCTGGCCGAACATGCCCACACGGGTCATGTCCAAGTCTCCGCGAGTCGTCAAGAAGTTCAAGATTAGTTGGACGTCATGGACCGTGGATGTTAAGGACTCGTCCAGCTTGGGCATAAAAGCCTCGTCAAGGGTGCGAAACTCTTTGCGATGGCCGGTATAAGCGGAGACGAAGCCAATGGCGGCAAACCCGTTTGCGGTAGCAGTGCCGGCCCAATCGTCGGTCTTGAAGCGATCGGTGTCGCTCGGGTAGGAGTACAAATAGAGAATCACCGGGGGATTCTTAACGCCCTTGGGCTTGATGATATAGAGGTCGATGGGATCCGTGGGCCGCCAATCCACCTGCCAGCGTTCGCGGATAAAATTGAAATTGGGAGAGTCATCAACCTGGCCCACGACCGGGGCCACGGGAACAAAAACGCTGTTCTTTAGCGTGAGCTGTGAAAAGTCCTCACGGTAATCGGAAGGATTTGTCGAAGTGACGACACCGGAGGCTGGCGCGACGAGGTGACCTGCCGGCGTGGAGGAAGCAGGTGCTTTGGTGGGAGCTTGCTGAGCGGCAGCCAGAAAGACTGCCAAACTGAATGTGACTGCTGTGATGGAAACAAACGAAATACAAATGCGATTCCTCTTGGCGTTCAAAAACATTCCCTGGCCTCTTTTCGAGAATATTGCCATGCAAAGATTTACGGCTACCGCAAAAGAGAAGGCAGGCGACCGCAATGGCCGCCTGCCCGTCCCAGTTTTAGTGGCGAAAGCAAAAAACTATTCAATTTCCGTCAGCAATTCAGATGACGTGACATTGAAGTAGCTTACGTCGGTGACGATGGGATACGCCGTGCCGGCCATATCGCCGCCTTCTTCGTAGCATGGAGGACCTGATTGGTCCGCCGCGCAGAAGTTGGTGGTGGTGCCGTCGTTGGCGTCCGCAGGAGTGACGCCGGCTGCGCCGAGTCCATAGTGCGAGCGGAACACGGTGAGGAACGGAGTTGCCACGCCACCCGGGTAGGAATTAGCGGGAACGAAATCGGCAATCGCGGAGATCGCGGTGTTCGCAGTGGAAATTCCACACAAGCTGGGGTTCTCCAGGGCATACGCTGCCTGGTCCTGGATCGCCTCAAGCAAGGTGGTGGCCAGTGCTGGGGGAAGCGGAGCAGCCGTATTCAACACGGCGCGCAGGGTGGACCACACGCGGTAGCCGCCGTTTTGAACGTTGGTGAAGGACGGGAGTACGGTGGTGCACTTGAAATTGCTGGTGGTGATCGCACCGGAGCAGGTGCCAAACAGCCCGCTGGTGTTGTAGTTGGGGTAGAGGCCATCTTCGCCGCCCAGCGTGACGTACTTGAGGTTGTCTGGGGCCGCAATAAAGAAGCTCCCTAAGCTATAGAAGGCATAGCCCACGCGGTCCGGGTCGGTGGTGGGAAAGCTGGTGGTGCCGTTAACAGCCTTGACCATTTCACTGGTGCCGATGGCGCGGTAGCGCACGGAGTTGGCACCAGAGTTGAGGAACAAGGGGTTGCTGCAGCTTGCCAAGGTGGAATATGCCGCGCTGCCGCCGACCCAGCACCCAGGAACGGCACCAGGGGAGATGTAAGTGCCCGCCAAGGTGTCTTCCTGGCTGTAGTCGCCATCGCCGCAAGCGCGGGCGTGGACGTTCTGCCATTCAAAGGTGTTGTAGGTACCGGAAACGGGTTCGCGCTGGATTTCAGAGAGAACCGTGTTTACGACGCCGGGTCCGAAGACCGACTGGGAAGAACCGATTTGGCCGGAGAAAAAGAGTTGCGCGTTGCAGTAAGGAATATCCGTCGGGAGCGTCCCGCCGCTCATGTTGCCCTTCGTGCTGATGAACATGACGACCGGGGAAGCGCCCAGGGACACGGTGGTCCAAGTCGGGATATGATCACCCGAATACGGATCGTTGCCGTTAATGTAGTAGCAGTCCACTTGCGCGTTGCTGTTGGAAAACGAGCTATAAACCGGCGTGCCGTGCAGGGCGCAGCCAGGATTGTAGCCGAAATCGTTGCCCGCGCGGCCGTTAGCGAATTGGCCGTCTTCCGGCCGAATGTCCGTGAAGTCGACGTTGAAGTGCTTGCCTTGCAGCGCCGATATCACGGCGGCTGGAGGAGTGGCTTCCGAGGCAACGCCGCCCTGAGAATCGGTAAGGCCGGCAATTATGCTGCCGCCGGTAGTCAGGGAGATGTTCAATGTGCCGTTGCCGGCCGCGCCCTGAGCAAAGTAGAGGCGCTGACCAACGACGGAGTCCACGGAGAGATAGGCGCAAACGATGCTCGCAGAACTGTTCCAAGCGATCCAAATATTGCCGCCTTCCGCAACGGTTCCTCCGCCGCGGGGATCAATACCTTGAATGACGTTGCTGGCGGTACCATTCTTGGCGCTCCAAAAATTGGTGCCGCAAGGTGCGGCTGTACCAGCAATGGGATCCGGCGAAACTGCCGCAATGCCCACGGAGGGGAACAAAGCGGAAGAACCGACACCGATGACGACTTGTGCGTGGGCAGCCGACGCGAAGAGCAAAGCTCCGGCGAGGGTTAAAGCCCCAGTCAAAATTTTCTTACAATTCATTTCGTAGTCTCCTCATAGAGTTTTGAAGCGTCCGAAGGTTACAGACCATGACCCGCGGAGAGAGTCGTGGCCCGGCGAGGAAGCATCCTCAGTATCGATCACAAGCACTGGGGTGATTCAAACTGGCGAACCTGAATCCTCCGTCGAGCCGCGCAGATTGCGCGAGAAATGACTCAGGCTGGCGGTGAAAACGGCGAGCAAGCGGAAATTCTTGAACCGGACAACGCGGAGCACCGATTTACAGATCCCGCAGCTAGGCGAGAGTATCCGTGAGATTTGTTAAGAAGAAATGAAGACGGCGGTAACCGCGCATGAAACTGTGCATTTGCACAGGAAAAAAAATCGCAGAATGTGAGAGAGATGTTACCGACGAGTTCCGAAGTAAACACTTCAGCGGAACTATGATCGTAGTATTACAGACGAGTTCTTAAATGACTTCAACCGAATCTGCTTGAAAATACCCGCTCTAGCGACCCGACCGATGGTGGTGAGCCGGAGAGTTCTTGCGTACTACTCCGCGAATTTTTAATTCCGATGACGCGCGCCGCGGAAGAATATTCATGCGGTAGCAATTTGCGACTCATCTGAACGTCATCTGCGCGATGAGAGACTGGCGGCCATTTCTCCGGGGGTTACACAAGTGACATGGCGAACTTGGGTGTTGATGGCGGCAGTGTTTTTATACGGGAGCGCGGGGCACAGCACGAGCGCGCAGGCACCAGGGCCGCAGGCACCATCGGGCAATTTCGGAGTCATTGAGGGCACGGCGTCCGATACCTCCGGGGGTGTGGTGACGGGCGCGGTGATTACCGCGCTGGATAAGGATGGGCAGGCGTTCAACGCCACGACGGATGAGAAGGGAGTGTACCGGATTGATGGACTGGTGCCGGCCACCTACAAATTGCTGGCGGTCGCCCCGGGGTTCGCGGATTTCACAAAAGAGAATGTCGTGGTGAAAGCTGGAGAGACGCAGCACATAGATTTAACGCTGGTGCCGGCTACCGTGGCACAAAAAGTGGAAGTGACGACCGGGGGCGCAGCGCAAGTCGAGCAAGAGACGGCACAACTTTCGGGAACGATCACGAACAAGGAAGTCACCACGTACGCGTTGAACGGAAGAAACTTCACGCAGTTGATTGCGCTGGCGCCGGGGGTGAGCAATCAGACCGGGCAGGATGAAGCGCTGGTGGGCGTGAAGGGCAGCGTGAAATACAGCGTCAACGGCGGGCGCGTGGAGTACAACACCTACGACGTCGACGGCGGCGATATTTTGAACGCGAGCATCAATAAGAGCAGCAGCACACTCATTGTGTACCCCAGCATCGACGCCATCCAAGAGTTGCAGGTGCTGACCTCCAACTACGGGGCCATGTACGGCCGGAGCGCTTCCGGGACGATTTTGGCGACGACGAAGGCGGGAGGCCAGGCGTTCCACGGCGACGGTTATTTTTTCGCGCGCAATAATATCTTCAATGCGCGAAATTTCTTCGATGAAACCAAACATGCACCGCTATACCAAAAGTACGAACCGGGCGGGACCATCGGAGGACCGCTGTATATTCCCGGCCACTATAACCAAAATAAGGATAAGACTTTTTTCTTTTTCTCCGAAGAATACCGGCATGACAAGGAGCCGGTGGAATTCAATCAGGCGGTGCCTTCGCTGGCGGAGAGAAATTGCAGCCTGGCGGTAAACCCAACCCCCCTGGCGGCGCAGATTTGCGCGAATGCAGCCTCGGTGCAACCGGTTCCGACCGGAACGGCGAGATGGGCCAATTTCAGCGACGTCTGTCCGGCAACTGGGAGCGGAGGCGAGGCGCTCTTCTCCCGCGTTCCGGGCGGCGTTTTCGACACCGCCATCGGGCAATTCGCACCGTACTATCCAGACTGCCCGTCTCCGGAGAACACTCCGGATGGCTCGGGAGGGGTGTATACGTATTCAGCAAATATGGTGCCCATCGACGTGCGATCGGCGGCGATCCTGGACACCAACCTGATTCCCTTACCAAATGCCACGAGCGGCTGCAACTCCACGATCGGTTCCTGCTATGACACGGTGGTTTCGCCGCTGACGACCTGGCGACAGGAGCTGTTTAGAATCGACCAAAACTTTAGCGCCACGCAAAAGTTTTACTTCCGGTACATTCACGATGCCTGGCAGACGGATGTGCCGTACGTGGAGTATGGTAATGTGCACAACAGTTTTCCGACGGTGGAAAACCACTTTGTGGGTCCCGGGATAAGCCTGGTGGCGCATTACACCAGTACGATCAAGAGCCGCCTGGTGAACGACCTGGTCATGGCATTTACCACCGACCACATCACCTTGACGGATTTCGCGGGGCCGGGCGTCACCAACGAATCGCTGGCGCGCCCGGCGATATTGAACGACCCGCCCTGCGGCGCCGCGCTGAATTGCGGTTTGGGATATATTTTCCCCAATAACGGCGGAAAGATTCCGGGGTTGGTTATTGGCGGAAGCAACCAGGTTTACGGCGGAAGCGGATTCGACATCGACTCGGGATACCCGCCCTGGCATCATACAAACCCAACCTATAGCCCGCACGACGATGCCACGCTGGCATTGCGCAACCACACACTGCAATTCGGCGCGCTATTCATTATCGCGCAACGGAACGAAGTGAACCCACCGGTGGGCGCGACGACAGGAGATGTGCAAGGCTTGGCCACCTTCAGTAACGTCAATAGCGCTGGTTCAAGCGGCAATGCTTTTGCGGATTTTTTGGCAACGAATATTCAGTCCTTTACGCAAGATAGCGGGCAAGCCGTGTATCACAGCCGCTATAAGATTGCGGAGCCCTATCTGCAGGACAACTGGAAGGTGACGCCACGGCTGACGTTGAACCTGGGACTGCGCTTGAGCATATTCGGGCTCTACAATGAAAAAACGGATCAAGCATTTAACTGGGTGCCTTCGCAATACAGCTCCCAGCTGGCGGCCGGAGTCACGGTTGATCCGCTCTCGGGGAGATTGGTCACCTCCGCAGGACTGCCAATACCGATCAATGTCGACGACCCCAGTTCCGTGTTAGTGAATGGCGTGGTGCGGTGCGGGGTAAGCAGCTACGCTGACGGAACCAAGGTTCCCAAGGGATGCATGACGAACCACCTGCTGAATCCCGCGCCGCGCCTGGGAGCGGCGTGGGATCCCTTTGGCGATGGCAAGACCAGCGTACGCGCCGGCTATGGGATATTTTTTGAGCATGGCACTGGGAACGAGGCAAATACCGGGTCACTGGAGGGAAGCGCGGGACCGCAATCCGCAGGCGGCCTTCTCAGCATGACGGAATATTATCCCAACCTGGACCTCGGCTCGAATATTGGCTGGAGCTGCATCGGGGGCCTGGGATCGATCTGCCAAGGCGCGTCGGCCGGGGCGGGAGCGTATCCCCTGAACGTTACGTCCATTCCCACCAAGGTGAATTGGCCTTATGCGCAGCAGTGGAGCGTCAGTGTGCAGCGCGAATTGCCCTGGAATCTGCTCGGTTCGGTGGCTTACGTGGGGAGCAAGGGCACGCATCTGACCGCGGAATTGCAAGTGAATCAGCTGCTGCCGTTGAATCAAGCGGATAATCCGTTTCTACCGGGGCAGCCATTAACTCAGCTGGTTTGCGACACTGCAGCAAATCCCGGACAACCGTTCTTAATCAATCCTTTTACCGCCGGTCAAATCACGGTGGCCTCTGGTGATCCGGCGTACCAGAATTTGCTCGCGGCGTGCTCGGGAATCAACCCAGCCCTTCCCGTGCCCAACTCCTTGCGCGTCGCGGGCTCTGCGATCGCCCCAACCCTGGGACAAATCTACTCGCTAGAAAACATCGCCAATTCGACGTACAACGCGCTGCAAATGACGCTGCGGCGAACACGCGGACCGCTGACGCTGGGTGTTTCCTACACGCTCAGCCACTCCATCGATGATTCTTCGGATCGCAGCAGCGCGCTCTTTATCAACGCGTACAACATCTCGCAAAATCGCGCGAATTCGGACTTTGACGAGAGAAACCTCTTGAACGTCAGCTACATTTATGCCCTGCCGCTCGAGAAGTGGGTAAATAACGTGGTAAGTTTTGCGGATGATGATCCGAGCAACGAACTCCGGGGACACGGCCTGTCGGATTGGGGGAAAAGTTTCTTTTCCGGCTGGGAATTGTCTGGAATCACCATCTATGCTTCCGGAACGCCGTTCAGCGTGATCGATGATGGCAGCCCGGCGGGAATTTCCAGTGCGGATAATGCCGGGGTCGTGGCGGTGATTGGTCCGGGAGCCTACCCAGATAGGGTACCGTCCTCGTACTGCCAGACGACGGACGTTGCAAGCCAGCTCTTTGGGCCGATCCTGGGGAATCCATGCCAGTTCGTGGCGCCGCAAGGATTGACGTATGGCAACGCCGGGCGCAACTCGATGAGCAATCCAAGCCGGCTGAATTTTGACACGTCATTGCAGAAAAACATGAAGTTGCGCGAACGAGGCACGCTGCAATTCCGGTTAGAAACGTTCAACACCTTCAATCATACGCAATTCCGGATATACGATCCGTCGAATCCGGGCAACCCGGGGAACAACGTGATCTCTTGCTACGGCGGAGCCACCGATGGATACTCGGCGGGATACAGCGGGTGCCTGCCTGATAGCTCCTTCCTGCGCCCGGTGGACGCGCATCGGCCTCGGACCATACAGCTGGGCGCTAAATATTTATTCTAACTGGCGATGTTGAAGTTCGATTGTTGCAAGTAGAAGAGGTCCGAGTGCTCTTCTGGCGCATGGACCTTAATACTTATGGCCGGAACGGCAGACCATACGAACGGTGGTTTGCACGCAAGTGAACTTGCAGCTTGCACCGTTTACGTTAAGTTGATGAGATCAGGTCGTCGGCAGACAAAGCTTTGTGGACTTGGCAACGGGTTTGGATTGCCTGGGAGTGAAGGAGGAGGTTTCCCAAGCGAGGTGCACGATATCATCTCTGACCGTAACGGGCACGGACGTGAGGCAGTACGCAGAGGCGGTCTGGCATCTTCCGCTACGAACGTCGAATTCCCAGGCGTGTCCCGGGCATTCGAGAACGCCATTTTGATAGAAACCGGAGGACAGCGGCCAAAAAGCATGAGGGCAGACATCGTCGAAGGCATAAACTCCATCGTTCGTGCGTAAAACGACGATCTTTGTGCCGGCTTGCTCAAAAGAAATTGGCGTGTCCAGCGGCAAATCTTTTACAGGAATATCAGCGGTTGGCATACCAGTTGTGCAACTTCTCCGGATCAGGTTCGTAGAGAAAGTGATAAAGCGGCTCGTTGAATTCGTCGGGCCGGCGGTGACAGCGAAGCCTCATGGAAAGAAACAGGTCTTCAAAAAACGGCTCTTCGCCGGTTATGAATGGCGAGATCAGTTTGTCTGCAACGTCAATTTTGTAGGTCCATTCAGGATGAATACCCTCTGAGACGAAGTCCGGGCCAGCACTTGAAAAATCTACGGTCCACGCGCCGCCTCGCGGACCGTAGACAGAGAAAGCGAGCTTGGCGTTGATGATTTCGCGAATGTTCGGCGTTTGCGCAGCGAGGATCGTGTTAAAAAAATGTGGAAGGAGATTAGGAAGATCGTCATGCGCGGGGGCCTCCGCACGATACGCGGCGCGGACCGCGTCAGCCATGCGTTCGGATGCGTCGCGGATATATTGGTACCGAGGAAGCCGGAAGGAAGCTGGCGCGAGGGACTGAAAACCCACGTCGCTGTCCCAGACATCCGTGGCCGCCATGTATAAAGGTTCGCTGGGAAGGCCTGCATCACGCACGGCGAGAACCGCAAGCTCAGGATCGATAAAGATTCCGCATTCTTCCTGATTCAGCCAAAGCAGATCAGGATCGAGAATCGTACAAGGCCCCGCAGCAGGTACGGCCCAACGAGGTTCGGTGAGACGAACGCGTTGCACGAAGCTGCGCAATAGCGAGCGGCGGCGACGGCGAACGAGGCCGAGCAGTTGGTCATCGGGGTATTCATAGAGCATGGGGTACCAGTTGGCGCCCGAGAACATGTAGAACCCGATATCTACACCAAGTTGCCCGATGCGTGCGAGATCCGCATAGCTCAGCTTGCAATCGGTTTCGTTAAAGACGCGGATGCCTTGGTGCTCTACGAGAATGGCGGAGTCGTTGGTGTATTCCACAGTTCGAAAAATGGTAACTCGTGCTCCGTTCTCTAAGAGGAGGGGTTCACCGGATGCCAATTCCCTTATGTTGGTGAAGCCGAGCTGAGCGAGGTATCGCGAGAACTTATCAGTGGTGAATCTGCAGATCAAGATAGGGATGTCGCGGCGAAAATGCCGCAGAGTGGCGACATCCATGTGATCCTGGTGCTCATGCGATATAAATAGATAGTCAATATTTTTGGGGAAGGATTCAGGAGTTACGCCGGCGTCAGCGAGGATATGAGTATGAAACCAGCTGCCTTGATAGGCACCTTCCGTGAGCCAAGGATCCGTCAGCACCTTTAGCTCGCCCGCCTCGATCAGAGTGCAGGCTTGACCGTAATAAGTTACGCGCAAGTGTTTCCACCTGAAGGATGAAATTTAATCATGCAAAGCGTTCTGAGATCGCGCTGTGACGACGGGGCCTACGGGCGCGGATCGCGTCGGGCCCGTTGCCGGATGCTTTAGTCCGATGCCGCTGCGAGCGCGCTGGCGGGGCGAGTGGAAGACTCGAAGCCGAGACTCATGCGGAAGAGAGTGTCGTAAATCCCGCGCGCGTCATTGTTTTCGGCTGATTCCATAAGCCGAGAGACATTCCGAACCAGTTGGGTGGCGTCGCATGGTTGTGGCTCAATGAACGAAAGTTTTTCAAACTGTGTGCGCACCAAACGCTCGGAAGCGCAGACTAGCACTTCCGACAATTTCTCGCCGGGACGAAGGCCGGTGATCACGGTCTCAATGTCGCGCTCTGGCTCAAGACCCGCTAGAAGGATCATTTCGTGTGCGAGTTCAAGGATGTTGCGAGGAGTACCCATGTCTAAAACAAATGTTTCGCCGCCCAAGGCTAGCGTCCCAGCGCAGAGAGTGAGTTGTACAGCTTCCTGTATGGTCATGAAAAAGCGGGTCATCTCCGGATGGGTGATCGTGACGGGGCCGCCCTCGGCAATTTGCTTTTTGAACAGCGGGATGACGCTGCCACGACTCCCCAGGACGTTACCGAAGCGAACGCATGCCAGCCGGGAGTGGCAATTTTTCGCGAACGCTTGCACGAGTAGTTCACCGATGCGCTTCGTGGCGCCCATCACGCTCGATGGATTCACCGCTTTATCGGAAGAAATGAATACAAATCGCTCTACCGGGAATTCGCAGGATAGCTGAAGGACGTTTTTGGTGCCTCCAACATTATTAAGCACAGCCTCGCATGGGTGGAGTTCCATCAGCGGAACGTGCTTGTGCGCAGCGGCATGAATAACGATATGCGGAAGAAAGGAATAAAATACGGCCCGCAGCCGATCGATATCGCAGACGCTGGCGATCCAGGGGTCGATGAAGACGGGTGATTTGCGCCGGAGCAGCTCCTGCTCGAGTTCGTACACCGAGTTTTCATCCTTATCGAGCAGGGCAATGCTGGCCGGCTGCAAACGAATCAGTTGACGGACAGCTTCGCTACCGATAGACCCGCCAGCACCGGTGACTAAGATGCGTTTGCCGCGGTAAGTTGATCCCGCAAGCGATTCGAACTCCAGAACCTCCACGCTTTCGCGTCCGAGCACTTCTTCAATTTTAGTGTCGCGCAACTGGCTGATCAGCACGCGACCACTGATAATTTCCTGGAGGCTGGGGATAATTTTCGCGGGAACTCCAGCGCGACGGCATTTGGCGAGAGTCGAGGAAAGGGTGGAGCGGCTGGCAGTGGCCATGCTGATGATGACTTCATCGACTTTATACTTCTCCACGAGTTGGGCGAGATGATCGCCATTTCCTACGACTTTGGTGTTGCTGATTACAGATCCCACTTTGCGCGGATCGTCGTCGATGAAACCGATGACATCGAAATTGTGGTCGGTTTCGAGTTCTTTGCGGAGCATGATGCCCGCGCGGCCGGCTCCGAAGAGAAAGACACGCAAAGCAGGCGTAGCACCCTTTGCCACCTCGGCGCGACGCTGCCGGCTGTAAAGTACCCGCCGCACAGCGCGCGCACCCATGCACAAAGCCACACAGAAGAAGGCATCCAGGGCAATCACGCTCAGGGGAATCTTGGCGGACGCAGCGAAATAGCCTTGCCCCATGGGAATGGACCTTATGATGATCAAGATTGTGGAGACCAGAAAGATGGACTTCACGATGTCCAAGGCATCTGTGAAAGAGAGAAATTTCCATACTTGCCGATAAATTCCCAAAAGACAATTTACCAGCAGGCGGGCGGCCACGAGGATCGGCAGCCATACGGCCAGTTGATGGAATTCGAATGCGCCGAGTGAGCCGTCAAATCGCAGCACATAAGCCAGAAAAAGAGAAACTGCGAAGGCCACACCGTCCAGGATCATTTGATTGGTGCGAGTGTACAGAAAATTGGAAATTGGCATGTTCTGGGTATCCGGCGTTTCCAAAACCGAAGTTATTGAGACACTCACTTTTCCCTTGCACGAAGGTTCAGTGGATGGCCGGGAGCATGGGCCAAACCTTTCTCTGGTTGGTAAATCCTGGATAAGAGTTTGACGAAAGTTTGATACAAGACATATAGATCGCATTTAAACGCAATGTTCTCACAGTAAGCGAGATCGACGACGAGTTTTGCCGGCATGACGGTTGTGACGTAGAACCGCTCTTTATCCAGGTGGCTCGCAAGCAATTCTTCTTCGTATACATTTGCACTGGGGCCGGTGATTCCGGGCCTGGCGGCAAACACCCGTTGCTGCTCAGGGCGGTACGCAGCTGTAAACTCGGGCACCTCGGGGCGTGGCCCGACCAGACTCATATCCCCGAGGACCACATTAAAGAGCTGGGGAAGCTCATCGATCTTGGTGCGCCGAAGCCATGCACCTAAACGGGTAACTCGGGGATCGCCAGCCGCGGTTAATTGCGACGCCGTCGCATCAGCCGCTCTCATGGTACGAAACTTAAAAATCTGGAACGGCCGACCAAATTGCCCTATCCGCACTTGGCGGAAAAACACGGGTCCCGCACCAGAGCACCTCACCAAAACCGCCACAATTACCAAAAGGGGCGAAATCAATAGGATGCCCAGGCTGGCAACAAGCAGATCGAAACAGCGCTTGCCAAACCGGGTATAAAACGTGGTGTTCATAAAAGCGACGCCAAGTGCGTTTCTCATCTTCTAAAAGTACTGGAGATATCCTGCAGGGCTTCGAGTACTTGGTCGACTTCTGCGTCAGTCATTCCAGGAAAAAGCGGCAAGGAGATAGCCCTTTCAAATTGTTCCTCAGCGCACGGGAATTGTCCGGTGCGATAACCGAGTTGCTTTTGATAAAGAGGGTGCAAATGCAGCGGGATAAAATGGACTGAGGTGCCGATTCCGCGCGTTTTCAGTTCCTCGATTACTTGGTCCCGGCCGATGCGAAGACGATGTTGATTCACGCGGATCACGTACAAATGCCAGGCGTGACCATCGTCAGCAGGTTCCGGAGGCGGATCGAAAGCTTCCAAGCTAGCGAGCACCAGCGAGTACCGATGGGCGATGGCGGCGCGGCGGAGTCGCAGTCTCTCCGCTTTTCCCAGCTGCACAAGGCCAATCGCCGCCTGCAGATCGCCGAGATTATACTTGAAGCCCGCTTCGAGAATTTCATAACGCCAAGTCCCTTCCGCGGTGTAGCGCTTCCAAGCGTCCTTGCTGATACCGTGCAAGCTAAGGATTCGCATGCGTTCGGCATACTCTGAATTTTGCGTTGTGACCATCCCGCCTTCTCCGGTGGTCAAAGTTTTTGTAGCGTAAAAAGAAAAGCAAGTAATATCGCCCAACGCGCCGATCATTTTCCCGTTATAACGACTTGGGAAGGAATGCGCGGCGTCTTCGATCACGTGGAGGCGGTGACGACGAGCGGTGTCCAAGATCGCGTCCATATTGCAGGGATAACCGGCGTAGTGAACCGGTACAATGGCACGCGTGCGGCTGGTTATGGCGCGTTCAATTTGCTCGGGATCGATGTGGAACGAATTCTTGGCACAATCAATCAGCACGGGTCGCGCTTTGCAGTACAGAATGACCTCGCCGGAGGCAGCGAAGGTCATGGTGGGAAGAATAACTTCATGCCCCTCTTGGATCCCGCATACGGTCAGCGCCAGGTGGAGAGCCGAGGTACAGGAATTTACCGCGAGAGCGTGAGCTGCTTGCGTAAAGCGGGCGAAAGCAGACTCAAACTCCTTCACGCGCGGGCCAGAGGTAAGCCAACCACTTCGCAGGACCTCGACAACTGCGTCGATCTCTTCCTGTTCGATGGCGGTGCGATGGAATGGAAGGAATGTGGCGTTTGCTACTGGCATGTTGCTCCGCGGCGGCGAAGGTTTGACCAGAACACTAGTTTGGGATAGCGCGAGTGTCAGCGTGATTTCCTAGGCGGTCGGTGCGAAATTGTGAATAGAGTGCGATGAGTTTCTTTGCCTCGGTGTCCCAGTTGTACTGCGCCAATACTGCGGCTTGTCCACGACGCCCCATCGCTTCCGCTTCGCTGGGATGCGTTAGCACATATGCAATCATTTTGGCAATCGCGTTGCGATCAAGAGGATCGACGAAATATCCACAATCGGCGTCGCCAATAATTTTGCGCCACAGTGGAAAATCGGAGGCGATTACGGGGATGCCGGCCCCCATGTACTCGAAGATTTTTTGGGGCATGGACTCCACTTGATTCGGCTCGGGATGGTAGAGCACGAGTCCGGCCCGAACACTCTGAAGGATGCGGAAGGTGTGTTGCTGATCGATGAACCCGTGATGGTGAACGCGCGCCCAGCCCGGATGTCGACGCAGCTCCATAATGTGTGCGTCATCTTTACTTTGAGGACCAGCCAATTCCAGAGTGGCTGGGAGAGACAGGGGCAAGAGCGCCATGGCCTGCACCATCTCGCGAATTCCGCGGTGCAGAGTGAGACCACCCACGCACGCTACGGAATGGCGGCGCGAATCCCAGGGGCGGCGCGTGTCTTCGCCAACTAGTTCGGCGGCGTAAGGATAGTTATGCACGATGATGGTCTGGGGATTAAGGCGCGCAAAACGTTTCGCAATGGACGGGGTCACCACCACGAGCCCCGAGAAACGTGCGCTGGCAAAATTCTCGATGGTACCTACGATCCGGGAGACTAATTCACGGCTCCACTTTGGAAGGTACGGCTTCGACAGGATTTCCTTGGGCATATCCTCATGAATGTCGTATATAACTTTTTTCCCTTTGGCCCGGAGCAACAGACCTATGGGGATGAGCTCTGGGTCGTGGAAATGATAGACGTCGGCATTTTGCCGAACGGCTTCTTGGTACATGTCAAAGCCGGTGCGTGTCATCCGCCGCAACCGCGAAGCGCTACCCGGAATCGGTTTGATACGCACGTGATCCTGTTCGGCTTCCTTCCAGTCGGCGCCGATCACCGTGACGGCAAATCCCGCGCGAGCGAGGGAACGGCATTCTTTGTGGAAAATTCGTGGATCCAGGGGCGTGTGGACCGAAGTCATATGCACGGTTTTCAGTTGGGACATAGGCCAGAGGCTCTGGGAATTCACGCGAACGTCGTCCATACTCAGTGCGTCACACCGTTTAATAATTGATTTAAGATTTTACTTGCGGCTTTTCCATCTCCAAAGAGCGCCAGACGCGACCAGTCCGAATGGTGATCGCCTTGCACGGCGCTGCGAATGGCGTCCGGGTCGGCCCCGGCGACGCAATTTGCGCCGCAGGCAACGGTTTCTGGCCACTCGGTTTGCTCTCGCAAGGTGACGCAAGGCACTCCGAGGTAAAACGCTTCTTTTTGCACGCCGCCCGAGTCGGTGAGGATCTTCCGGGCGTTTTTCTCCATGGCCAGCATCTCCAGAAAGCCAAACGGAGGAACGGCGCGAATCGTGCCATTCAACGCGATGCCCGAGAAGGACAGAGCTTGTTTGGTCCGAGGATGAACAGGGAAGAGTACGGGAAGATCCAGCGTTTTGACGGCCTTTAGAATGGCCGCGAGGCGCTGGCGGTTATTGGTGTTTTCCGCGCGATGCAGTGTGAGCAGGTAGTATTCCTTACTTTTCAGTTGTAATTCACGCAGATTATTTTCCGTGCGCTCCTCGGCGAGTGCCAGATGTTGCAGAAGCGCGTCATACATAACGTCCCCCACCACGAGGCTCCTTCGTTTTTGTGGGTCGGACTCGCCGCCGATGCCCTCACGGCGAAGATTTTCGAGAGCGCTTTGGCAGGGCGCAAGCAGTAATTGGCTAAGATGGTCAGAAATGATGCGATTTTGTTCTTCGGGCTGACCGAGATCAAAACTGCGACAACCGGCCTCGATATGAGCGAGCGGGAGTTTCAATCGAGAAGCCAGGAGCGCACCCGCAAGAGTGGAGTTTGTGTCGCCGTATACCAACACCCAGTCGATGCGGTCGCTCTTAAATAACGGCTCCATGCGCTGCATCATGCGGGCGATTTGCGAGCCATGCGAGGATGAACCTACACCCAGATTGAAGTCCGGCTGAGGAATGGCCATCTGCTCGAAGAGCAGTTCGGCTATCTCGCGGTCATAATGCTGTCCAGTGTGAATGATCCTGTGTTCAATGGGCAGCACGTCGGTTTTGGCGTTATGTGACTCAATCGCTCGGCAAACGGGGGCTAGCTTCACAAACTGCGGCCGGGCGCCCACGACGCTAACCCAAACATAGCTGGACGAATTCTCGCGAAACTCCGAAAAGTACATTGGCGCGTGACTCTCTCTTAAACGTAAATCCCGGCCGGTTTGTGGGTGCCTTCCGTTACAAGGTCTACGTCCGGGGGCTGTGCTACCAGCTTTTTCAGTTTTGCTTATCGGCGTCCAAGGCAGCGCGCCTTCTGGCCTTGGCAATGACGGCATCGAACCTCGGTGCACTCCCGGACGCAAACGGCAGGTAGTTTCCTTCCGAAGTTCCGTAAAGCCAGTTGTACCGATAGGTTCTTAGCAAAAGCTCAATGTACGGCTGCAAGTCTTCGATATTTGCGGCGTCAGAAGTTTTGCAGGCGCCTTCCGTCAGCCAGTCTTTCTTTGCGGCGCGGTCACTCCACAAAGCCAACGTTCCGCCTAGTTCCAGAATTCCCAAGTATTTTCGCAAGTCCCCCGCCAGTTGTGACTGGCGGTCTTGTATGGCATTCCTGAAGTCACTAACCGAGGCGTGACAATATCCGATGCTGCCTTCTCCTCCGGTTATAACCTTTAGTGCAAAATGCTTGTTGAGAATTTCGTCCAGCAAGCCGATGGCGATATAGGTTGGCGAGGGATAGTACGGTACACCGTCGAAGGTCTTGTAACCCGGATGTGTCAAACCCATAAAAAGAAACCAGAGAGTAGCGTGCGGATACGCATCGGCGGCCGCGTCCGCCATTCGTGCGCCAATTGTCTGAAGGGCCGCAGCGGCTTCCACCGGCGTCTTACCCGTCTGGTGTGCCAATTCGCCGATATCGTATTCTCTGTAATAGTTATAAAACTCCAAGTCGCACACAATTCCTGGAGCATGGGAGTCACGAGCAGCGGCGAGAGAATTCTTCCAAATCGCAAGAAAATCGGACAGTGCGCCATTGCGGTCATCGAGGTCTGCGCCTGAGATTTTCTCGAAATAAGAATTTTCGGAATGTGGATTATTTTCCACCGGACTCTTGGCAATCATGCGATTGGCATACACCCAAGGCCAAATATCTTTACTCGTAAATTTCTTCCAGCCTGCGATTTGCTCCTTCATGACGACTGCGGAGAGCGGGGAAGAGGTGTCGTAAGCGTGATGGAACGCCACGGCGAGGCCGTCATATGGGGACTTATCAAATTGTCGAAATTTGTCTTCCGTCATATAAGGAGCGACAGCCGTATTCACCAGCATCAAATAGTGGCCGATAACCCGTGTAGTCTCGGTGCGTTGCTTCTGGTCTCCGGCCGTCTGTCCTGCTGGCGGTGCCTGAAGACTAGAATCAATTAAGCGTCCGATTTCCTGAGCCGCCGAACGGTCGGAAACACAAAACGCGAGGAAAACCAGACAGATGATTGGTCTCACGGAAACGTGACCCTTCGTTCGCGAGGTGCAAACGTTTTATGTTCGTTCAGCATGAGCTGGCGATAATCTCTTCAAGCCGAGAAAGGATACGGGGTTTGAAGCTCTTGGGGGAATATTCACTGTTGGCCATGAAGGAAATTCCCTCGGTGTTGAGTTGAAGTCCTCTGCCTTGATGCAAGTTGTAAAGTCTTAACAAGTGTGCGGCCGCTTCTGATACCGACGTCGACTGAATGCAGCCCGGAAAAGCGTAGGTCCACAAAACATGGCGTCCGTACCCGAGCGATTCCAGAACCATCCACGAAAGGCCGTCGTGACGCGCCGGTCGCCAAACGACCGAGGCGCGCCTATAGAATTCGTCCAAATGCGGCATGCGTCTGTGCGAGCGTAAATTAGGCGCGATCTCATTGGGAATAGGTCCGTCACGAAGGCCCACCAACTCAAATCGGATCTGAGGAAGGCGCTTGGCCACTTCCAGAATCGAGTCCAGTCCATAGAGTTCAGATCGCTCGACCGAAGGGACATAGACCAGAACACAAAACTCGCTGGGCAAAGGTAATGGGTTTTCCGGCACCCGTGGGGAAGGCAGTGGAACTAATTCGCTCGAGATTCCCAGGGAGGAAACCTCGCCACGAATCCATTCCGAATCGGCCCAATGATGAATGCCTTTTCGGATCCATGAATCCGTTTTTCCATTGTCCGCATCGGGTCGCTGATCCAGCGTGTCGCTCCCGACCCAATGCATGACGATGCGATGACGACCTAAGAGTCTGGTGGCGGTGAGAAACTTCCCAATCGTTACGCGTCCCCCAATTTGGTAAACGAGATCGCAGTTTCTCAAGGCGTTGGTCATCGCGGCTAGATTGCCCAGGCCTTGATCCGGGAAATATTGGAACTCCCAACCATCGCCGCTCATAAAGTCAGCGAAAACCTCGCCGAAATATACCAGACCGTGTACCAAGACCCTGCGGACCGGCCGAGCATTGCTGGCATGCGCGAGCATCGACGGTATCCGCCTTATCTAATCGGCCGGTCGTCGCAATAGCGCATACCGCGGGCGTTCACCTGCAATCCGATAATGTGCTTCCAGCGTGACAACAAGCCGTCGCGAATTGTTGCTGGCGTAAAGTGTTGCGCGATATGGTCTGCACCAGCCTGATTAATCCCTAGAAGTCCTCGTTCATGCAGGTCGTGTAGTCGCTGAATCTCCGCATAACCAGAGGTCGCATCTCTTGCGACCACGGCACCGGTGAATGGATAGCTCCATAGCAAATGACGGCCGTGTCCCAGCGCTTCCAGGGCGAAGAACGAAAGGCCGTCATGACGCGCGGGCCGCCAAATCACGGAAGCATTGCGAATGAAGGGCTGCATCGAAGGAACTCGGCCGTGAACGGTGACGTTCTCCGGACCGCGCAGAGATTCTCCGGGTAGAATGCCAACAACATTGAACGCAACGTTGGGCGTTCTACGGGCAACTTCGAATACATGATCGATGCCATAGAGTTCCATCCGCGTGGCGCTCGGTAAGTGAATCAGGATGGAAAATTTTTTGGGCAGCGGCGGCAAAAACGCTGGCACATCTACCCAGGTGGACGGCACGTATTCGCACGCCAAACCCATCGCGCGAACCTCTTCAGCCAGCCACGGGGAACCCGCCCAATGGATTTTGTCAGCAACCCAGGGGTCGCCTTGGCCGGCTTCATAATCTTTGCGAGCTTCCAAGGTATCGCTGCCGCACCAGAACATGATCAGTTTTTTCTTGCGGAAGAACCGAGCGACCGACAGAAATTTCCCCAGGGTCAGGCGTCCCCCCCAGGAATAGGCTAAATCGCATTTCTGGAGATAAGCGGCCGCCGGCAAGAGTCTTGATGGTTTGTTGGGATCGAAATGACGAAACTCCCATTCCGGGCTGGCGAGCAATTTGGGAAACTGCCTGCAGAAGTATACCAAGCCATGCAGCAGGACTCGAAAATGAATGTCTGTCTTGGTCATCGCAGAGGAATAAGGCAACTCTCGTTTTTCGAGACTTTCGTTGCGACTAACTGTTGCCGGCCACAGCCGCCTGCGTCAGAGGGTGTGTTTGAGCAGGTTCCGGAAAATACGGTTGGGCACCTTCAAGACCCTGAAGAAGCTCGAGGTTACACTTGGCAGTTGGTAAGGAGGGAGTTTCTGCCACGAGCCGGACTCCGTTGTGAAGGGAGTAACGATTGCCGCAGCTGGCGCATACGGCGTGGGATGAAACTTCGCGAAGTCGCACGCCGCAGGCGCAGACCCAGCCAACCTGGCGCGCGGGGACCCCTACCACGAGAGCGTGCGGGAGAACGTCCTTGGTTACCACCGCTCCCGCTCCGACGAAAGCATACTCCCCGATAGTGACCCCACAGACCACCGTGGAATTGGCACCGAGAGAGGAACCATGCTTGACGAGGGTCCGCTGGTAGTCGGATTTGCGATTTACATGGCTGCGAGGCGTAATTACATTGGTAAAAACCATGGATGGCCCGCAGAATACGTCGTCCTCGAGTTCAACACCGGTGTACAGCGAAACATTATTTTGCACCTTGACGTTATTTCCAATGCGCACGCCCGAGGCCACATTGACGTTTTGGCCCAGATTACAATTCGTGCCAATCGAAGCGCCGGCCATGACGTGCGAAAAGTGCCAAATTTTGGTGTTATCACCAATTTCGCAAGGCGCATCGACAAACGCCGATGCATGCACGAAGTAACGCGGAGGTTTGTGGCCTTCGAAGGCGATCGGTTGACCATGCGCGCGAATCGATTGTCCCGCGGCGTGAAGCACTCGCAGGACACGCAATCCATTCTCACCATCGGTCTGCGGTGTGCTCCGATCGCGAACGCAATCGAGAAAATGCGAGCATTCGATACGCAGCGGCTCTGCCTTAGGAAGCGGTACGACTTCACCTTCCGCTTTGTGAGCAATGGGGACGCGATTGACCCATTCGATTCGGTGGGAATAAAGCACGAGTTTATTTTCCGCCTGGGTGTCATCGAACACCGCCATCTTGTGATTACCGACAATTACCAACTTTTGTTCTTTAAACGGATGGAGCCAGCTCACGAAAATGTGGGCATTGACGCCGCTCTTGAAGCCCAGAATTGTTAACGTTACATCGGAGATCGCATGATTCAGGTAGCTGGCTCCTTGCGCCGCAACGGTGACGGGCGTCTCGCCCAACAGGTGCAATATAGCTGCGATATCGTGGGGAGCGAAGCTCCAGAGAATGTCTTCCTCCGTCCTGAGCTTACCGAGGTTCAGGCGAGAGGAACTGATGTATTCGACGCGTCCGAGTTCTCCCACTTCCAACAAGCGACGCAACTCCACGATCGCCGGATGGTAGTGCAGCAAATGACCGACCATGAGGATGCGAGCACGCTGGCGGGCGATTTCTACAAGCTCTACGCCTTCTTCGAGGTGGAGTGCCAAGGGCTTTTCTACGAATACGTCTTTGCCATGGAGCATGGCTTTCTTGGCGAGCTCATGGTGACTTGCTGCGGGAGCGGCAATCACCACGGCGTCCAGATCAGGCCTGGCTACCAAATCTTCGAAGCGGTTCGTGGCAAAGACCGGGTAAGTACGTCGCATGTCATCGAGATTTGCCGGATCCACATCGCACACCGCCACCAGGGCGCCGAGTTCATAAAAATTGCGAACCAGATTGCGCCCCCAGTATCCACATCCGACAACCCCCACGCGAGCATTCTGACTATGATTCATGGAGTACCCCGTCTCTTATGGCGCTTATCGTTCGAAAGTTCTGAGGAGGTGCGAAAGTGAACCGATGGAACTAATAATCAAAAGTCTGCAACGGGCTGTTGGGCTCAAATCGGCGGACAATGACAATTCGGATGGCCAAAGAAAACAATTCCTAAAAGTGTGCGTTGCCTATTCTATAGCCGATACCGTAGATGGCAATGCCATTTACGGTGGCCATAGCAATATCGGTCATGACCTTTACGGCTTTCTTGCCGTTACTTTCGGGAATGTACAGAATATCGTTGGGTGCCAGAATCAAGTCGGTGTTTTTGCCGTTCATTATGCTTTGTACATCGACAGCGATTTCGCGGCGACCTTGTTCACTGGTGGATTGGCGGATGATGAGGCCGCGATGCGTGGCGGCGAGTGGCTGGAAGCCTTCGGCAAGCGCGACGGCTTGTACGACCGATACGCCATCCGTGGGATTCGCAAGCACATACCCCCCTGGTTTGGTCACCGCACCCACGACGTAAACAACTTGCGCGGGCGACACGTTGATGACATCGCCGTTGCGAACCTCGACATTCGCACTCAGGTCTTCGCCGCGCGTCAGGCGTGCAACGTCGATTATTCTCACGGAGCCAACCGGCGCATCGGTAGCTTCGGCGCTGGCCTCACCACGAACAATCGTCACCGTGTTGCCGCTGTTTGGGAGTGCTCCACCTGCAAGCGACAGCGCGTCGAGAATGGTGGTTCGGCGGGTTAGGCTATAAACCGAGGGTTTGGATACTGAACCGAGAATCGTGATCGTTCGTCCGTGGTACTCCTCGATAAAGACATGCACTTTGGGATTCCGTAGTTGTCGCGCATCACGCAAGGCCTTTTCGATCGCGTGAGAGAGCTCAATCGGAGTGAGCCCCAGGGCCTCTACCGGATCATTGACGGAAGTGATTTCAAGCATGCCCGAATCGCTCACTCTAAATTTTCCGCTGAATTCCGGTGCGTCAGCAACAGTCACGGACAGTACATCACCGGGTCCGATCCTGTAATCTTCAGCCGGAGCAGCAACAGGAGCGCTGGATTGCGGATCTTGGGCGCTCAACGTCAGAGGCTGCACGGCTATAGCCAGGCACACTGGGACGGACAGCAAAGCACGCAGCACGCTGACGAGGGTCAAGCGTGGCTTAATCTCGCAGCGTGGAATGTTAGAGCTTTGTTTCACGAGATCTCCTGAGTTCGACCATCCTGCGAATCTTGTAGGGGGGTTATGCATGGGCGCTCATGGCTTGCGGCCTTTGTTGATCACCGGACTCGGCGCTCTTACCTTGATATGAGTTTCCCGACCGACCAGATCCTCGACGGTAACCGTAGGTGTAGTAGTTGTAGTCTGGAGAAGAAAGATCGATGCCATTCAAAACCACGCCCGCGACGGAAGCTTGTACTTCATTCAAAAGTTCGACACTTCGCTGCATAGCCCGCCGCGTGGTCACGCCATAGCGCGCCACCAACACCACCGTATCGGCGAGCGAAGATAGAAAGCGAGAGTCCGAGAAATGAATGACCGGGGGCGAATCGATCACCACGTAGTCGAAGTGTTGCCTCAATGAATGCAAAACACTGCTCATCTGCGGCGAAGCGAGAACATCGGAAGGACTGGCGGGTAACGTCCCCGATGGCAAAACGGAAAGACCTTCGACGCCGCTAACGTTCATCAGGGCGACGGGCAACGACATAGCGCCATTTAGGACCTCAGCAAGGCCGCCTTGCGGCACGACCCGAAATGCTTGAGCCACGCCAGGCTGCCGGAGATCTGCTTCGAGAAGGCACGTGCTGCCTAGCCTCGCCAGCGCGATGGCAAAATTGATGGCCACCGTGGTTTTGCCTTCCCCTTCCATTGCGGAAGAAATCAGGATTACCCCCGGTCTCCGGCCCGGCTTGGAATGCAGCAGTGAAGTTCGCAAATCCCGCATGGCTTCCGATTCCCCGCTTGCCGACTTCATGATCGCAGCCCTGCCGTTAGAATTATCTTCAGCGGACAAGGGTGCAGAGTCGCCGATGAACCCGTTACCCAGTGGTTTTTTTCCCTCACCAGATACAGCCGGCAAAACTGATAGCAGCGCAAGCGATGGCAGACCGGTCCACGCTTTTATGTCATCGGGGGTCCGCACTGTATTCCTGAAACTCTCGCGAACAAACGAAAGCACCACCGCGAACAGGCAGCTCCCCAGCCCTCCCAAGGTAATCAGCAACATGCGGTGCGGACCACTGGCTTTGCGCAAATTGGAAGCCAGATCCACGACGCGAATATTGCTGGAACCTAAGCCGGCGTAGATGCCGGCCTCCTGGAGGCGGCCTTGCAAGGTGTTATACAGCTCAGCGTTCGCATTGGCCTCATTTTTTAGCATGTGAAACGTTGTCAGCTGCGAACTCACGTGTCCCATTTGCGAGCGAATTCTCTCGCGTTGCCGGAACATCAGCCGCTCGCGATCCTGAGCGGCGGTATAGGACGCGCGCGTCCGAGCAATGGTTCGATTACGCTCTGCGTCAATCTGTAGAGAAACCTCAGCAACCTGATCCTCAAGTTTCTTCACATTGGAATTTGCGTCGCCGTAGACGGTTTTCACCTGTGCCAGTTGGGCGCGTAAGTCGGAATAGCGTAATTGTAGATCCTGATATAGTTTGTCGTCCCGCAACGTCGGCACTGACTCCGCATGTCCCTGGTCGATCATTCGCAAGAAGGCCTCGTCTTCGATACGACCGGCTTGTGCTTCGCTCAACTGATGGGTCACTTCATTCATCAACTGCCCCATGGGCACATCCCGGTCATCGACCTCCACCAGCCCGTACTTCCGTTGATAATCGGCCACGGCCTGGCCCGATTCCTCAACCTTCTTTCTGAGATTGTTGAGTTGCGCGGACAGCCATTCGGAGGCCTGCATGGTGGTGGTGTAGTGATGCTTGTAATTCTGGTCGATGAACTCTCTCACCAGCGTGTTGCCGATGGCTTGGGCCAGTTGTGGATTGTGGCTGGAATAACTGAGCTCGATTAACCTTGTATTCCTTAGGGAGCTGACCGATAGATTCGAGCGAAATCGTTCCAGCGCGACCGATTCCGCGGGTGTTAGCGTAGCCAGGTCCAATTGCTCCCGTAAGATCGTCGTTTCGCTGGAGGGCGGGCCGGACGGCACGCTCTGCGGAGCCCCCGTCGAAGACTCGTTAACCGCGTGCTTGCTGACAAACTCGGGGTTTTTGTCCAGACGCAAATCGCGAATTACGCTTACCGCTAAAGCATCACTGCTGAGGATCTGCACCTGGGTTTCCAGGTAGTCCTGATTATTATCGGATTCGCTGGACGATTCGATCTCGTGCAGCGTCTTAATACCACTACCGGGAGGCGAAATTTCGATCCTCGCAGTCGGCCGGTAGAAATCTCGCTGGGTCACAGCGTAAAGTATGATCAATCCTGTCAGTCCACCCGCAAGCAGCAATCCGAACCACAGGTTTTTTTGCAACACGCGAACGACTTGTTCCCACGTGAAATCGCGCTCCTGAAAAACCAGTACCCCCGGAATCGCCCGTGACTCGGTCCTGATCTTGTGGCTGCCACCCGTAGGATTGATTTCGTAATTGTCGTAATTTCTCATTTTTGTAGCTTCCGGCTACCCGTCTCGCATCAGTTTTTATGCGCTCGTGGGAACATTCGCGCGCCGACAGCTTGCCTCGCTTCGTACGTCTTCTATCCGTTCCAGATTCGCGATCTCCACTTCAATGGACAACGCCTTTTGCAGGGCCTGCACAGTCAAAATCACGCGGCACTGATTCTTGAAGCGTTCCAAGATGCCGGTCACTCCGGACAATGGACCCGCGCAGATTCGCACCGTGTCCCCAGACGTCACAAATGGGTGCGCCTGCGCCTTAACACCTGCTTCAACGATGCGACGGATGCTTTCGATCTCATGCCCGGCAATGGGGCATGCGTGGCCGGAGTTTTCCACTAGGAAAAAGACGCCCGGGGTGCTGAGTATCTGGAGTTTGTTCTCCAGATTGGAGTGCAAGAATAAATATCCGGGGAACAATGGCGATAGCAGAGTCTTATCGCGGTCTGCCCAGCGACGAACTACCTTCTGCAGAGGCACAAATATTTCAACTCCTTTGCACCCCAAAACATTCGCGATCTTCTTTTCGTGCTGATGCTTTACGTACGCCGCGTACCACTCGGCTGCCGCATGATTCTGCGGAGGCGCCAGATCTTCGCGTACAGTTTGCATAGAGCTTCGCCCTCTGACTTACAGAAGGACATCTAACCTAAGAACGAATAGTCAGGACTAACCGTGAGAGCGCGTTGCCACGTGACGGCCTGCTGCCGCAATCCGTTGCGAGGCTCAGCATCGTTCGTTCAAACGGGATCTTGTGGGCATAACGTAAACGTCGCTTGTTAGCACAAGATAACAGAAGGATGAAAACTGATATTCACAATTGCGGAAACCGAAGGGACAAGCCGAAACCTGTGCACGCGCAGTGAGCGAATTGTTAAAAGAGCTTTTCAGACGTGTGACAACTCTCGACGGGTCCGGCAAAATTCCTCGCAGCGCCTTGCGCAGCTCGCACCGATACCCATCCACATCCACAGCATCGCCAGCAACGAAGGGTTATAATACGTGGACATTCCGACGTTCATCACCAGGGCAGTGATAATCACGATCCAAGCGAGGCACATAGCCCAGTACGTGGCCGGGCGCTCCCGTTCAAGCCACGGGCCAATCCTTCCAACAAGTCGCAACCCGCCCCACACCATAGCGAGCGGAACGAGGAAGTAGCCCAAATAAAGCAAGAATCCAATAACGCCGAACTCTTTCAAAATATCAAGATATTCGGAATCCGTAATAACGTCGCCGAATATCACCTTAGCGGGGCCGTGACCAACTAGCGGCGACTCCATAAATTTCTCTCCAGCGTCTTTCCACAGCCCGTCGAGACGGAGACGCAGCGAATTCTCCTGCAGTGGGTTACGCAGTTGCTGGACTCTGTCGAGGGTCGCCCGGTTGCTCATTGAAACAAGGACGACTGCACCCACCAGCAATGGTATCCCCGCCAAAAAGATGCCTCTGTTCTTCCGCTGAGCAGGCTTACTAGTCGCGGGCAAGAAAAAAATCAGCGCCAGCGCGATGGTAGTATTGATCAATCCATATCGGGATCCGGTCATGGCCAGAGTCGCCAGAGACGCAAAGAGAATCACAACGTTCCAAAATCGGCTTCCTACCCGGAAAAGCGTGGCCAGCGTAAACGCGGCAATCATCCAGGTCATCAGCATTGCCAGATAGTTTGGATTACTCAGCGTCGAATACACGCGCCGATAGTGGGACAGGCCGCCCTCATCGTGAAGGCCTCCCGAGTAAAGAGGCTGCAAATGTGTGGTGAACCCCAAGTTGAGCCATTGACCGTAAGCGTAGGTGCAGATAAGCAGAAGGGCCGGAACCATTACTCCAGCGAGCGCCCTAAGTGAACTCTCTGAAAAATCAGCTTCCAAAGCCAAGGTAAAGAAAATAACAGGGATGACCGCCTTTGCTATTTCAAAAAAATCTCGCGCCAAAACTGGGTGACCTATGACTTGGGCACCGTAAGTGATTGACACCAAGATGCATACAGAGAAGATGACGGCAATCACGAACAGCGGGTTCGACCTGATGGGCCGCGCAACGCCAACCAAGAGAAGCCACAAGTAGATGATGCCAATGACCGGTAACAGCAATAGCTCGAGTTTCAGCCAAAAGTCCGCGCTAAGGCGAACAACTGGCGCGAGGACACTAAGAGGCATCAAGGTAATCACGGCGAAGCGAAGAAACTTGCGCCCATGCCCACCGTGATCTGCGGCTAAGTACAGGTCGAAATTGAGGTTGTGGGCGACAGCCATGAGATGATCGCTCCCGAGGCCACACTGGAGCGCCGATGATAACGAGCGAAATGTCAATCACACAAGAACTGCAGATTGCGGATCGATGAAAACAACAAAATCGCGCCCCAGGCTGGTGCCAAAATCTGGGATCCATGGTCTAAAGCTGTAACAAGTGTGCCGCTTACGGGTCAAAACAAAAATGAGCATCGCTCATTCGCCACATCGCAGGCTGAAGATATTCGGGGAAATCTTTGTGCACCATTACTACCCGAGTCCGCCGCGCGCAGACAAATCCTTGCAATCGGAGGCTCCGGACGATCTGCGCTGATAACGCCTCGTCCTCGTATACTGCCCAGCGGACTCCCATAGCGTTGTCTTGCCTCGCTCGCTCGACCAGCGTTCGGACTACCGCGCTGACTGATGCGGCGGAGCTCAGACGATATTGACATACGCGCAGGTAGCGATCCCGCCTGCCGCGCTTCGCGATCACGTAGTCGTGTGGCATTTTATCGATCGCAAAAATTGCATACTGCTCCGCCATATAGCGCCATTGCAGGGACTCACGTTCCTCGTAAAAAGTCAGGCGATCGGTTTGCGGCCGCAACGATTCGGAACCAATCGGTACTTCTCGAACACGCCCGCTGAATCCGGAAAACACGCGTTTGACTGACCAAAAGGTCGTTTGTACCAGGCCCGCGACATAAAGTGAAAATAGCCGCCGCCGGGAAAGGTTGGGCGTGTAGCGCGCAGCATTTCGAGGCTTCAGAACCAGCAGACATTCGCGTAACGGAAATTGGGCCGGCCTCAGCCCTACTTTTCGAGTGAAAATCTGGTTTTTCTCGTTCGTGGACGCAAAAATCGGTCCCCAACCCTCCCTTTGACAATGTTTAAACAATGCATCCAACAAGATTATGAACGGCGGTCGACTTACCGTCTCATATCCACGGATTTTCGTCTTTCGAAAATCCTCATGGACATAGGAATACTCAGACATCGCGGCTGTCAGATAGACCTCACGCAGGACAGCTCGTAAAGGCAAAAGAGAGGTATGTCCCACAACTCGGCCGTCGTCGGTCTCGAGCAGCGCATGCCAGGCCGGCCCTTCCGGGTTGTCGCGAACCCAGCGCACGAACTCGGCCATGGGAATTCCGGCGGAGGTAAGCCGGTTGTAGTCACTCAAAATCAAACGATATTGTTCTTCTGAGAGCGGAGCTCTCACGAGCCGCATGTTCAGCATGGTTCGCGTGGCCTTGAGAGTGGTCAGGCAGCGCAACCACGAAAGTCGCGGTCCACGATCACACTCAGCTTCACAAAATAGCGCCAATTTTGAAACATTACGTTACGACCCGGTGAACAGTTGAGAGAAAAATTGGCAAACGAGGTAGGACAGATCAGCTTTTATTCCCGTCTGGCCCGTTGTTACAACGTTTATGGCCATGTTATGCGATTTTAATCTGTTCTCGGTATGGTTCACGCAAGCCAGACGCTTGAGCACCTGAGTGTAAAAGGCGCGCGTCAAGTATCTTCTTAGTGAATCGTCGTAAATGCGCATCACTTATTGCCGCCAGTCGAAATGTCTTTGCTAGGCGGCTAGATCTCGGGGTGTTGTGATGTGCGGAGTGGTTGGTATCATCCAGGACAATCAACGACCAGTAAGTCGGCAGATTCTCGCAGAAATGCTTTCTGCATTGCACCATCGCGGACCGGATGCCGACGGATACATGATAGACGGCCGCGTGGGCTTCGGACACAAGCGCTTGACGATCATCGATAGCATAAGCGGTGGCCAGCCGATGCACGTCGAGGATTTAAGCATCATCTTCAACGGCGAAATTTATAATTACATCGAACTCCGCAATCAATTGATTCAGCAAGGGCATACCTTCCGCACGAAATCCGATACTGAGGTCATTCTGCGGATGTATTTGCAGTTCGGCGAGACCTTTGTATCCCGGCTGAATGGAATGTTCGCGTTCCTGATTTACGACCGGGGCCGTCAACAGGTGTTAGCCGCGCGCGATCACCTCGGCATAAAGCCGCTCTACTATCACGCAGATCCGTCCGCTATACTTTTTGCATCGGAAATCAAAGCTTTGCTGCGATATCCCGGTCTAGCCGCGCGAACTGACCAAAGCGCCATCCAGGACTATCTCATCTTTCAGTTCGTTCCTGGGGAAAAAACGCTTTTTGCAGATATCTTCAAACTTCTTCCCGGGCATTATCAGATCATCGATCTGAGTAATCTCAAAATTCGCTCCGTTTGCTACTGGGAACCGCGATTTTGCGCGGATCTCGATCACACGGAAAGGTATTTTCAAGAGGAGATTCGTGCGCTGGTTGAAGACGCCGCGCGAATCCAGATGCGCAGTGACGTCCCGCTTGGCGCCTATCTCAGCGGTGGGATCGACTCCAGCATCGTGACCCTGTTGGCGGCACGTCATTCCACGGAAAGGCTCAAGACCTTTACCGGCACTTTTGCTGAGGGGCCGGACTTTGACGAGTCCTCCTATGCACTGGAGGTGGCCGCTGCTTGCAACGCGCAGCCTTTCCTAGTTACTCCTAGCGAGAAGGAGTTCGTCGACATTCTTCCGCGCATGATCTGGCACATGGACGAACCCGCTGCCGGCCCAGGTCTATTTCCCCAGTACATGCTGGCGCACGCGGCGCGCAAGGAAGTCAAAGTCGTGCTCGGCGGGCAGGGCGGTGATGAAGTTTTTGGCGGGTATGCGCGTTACGTTGTGGCTTATCTCGAGCAGGCCCTGCGAGGCGCTATTTTCGAGACAAACGAAGAGAAGGAACATATCGTTTCTCTTCACACCATCCTCCCGAACTTACCGGCTCTGCGCCAATACACTCCGATGCTTCAGTCGTTTTGGCGGGAGGGCGCCTTCGCGCCGATGGATCGCCGCTATTTTCAGCTGATTGACCGCAGCGGCGGTACCCTGGATTTGTTCAGCGAAGACTTTCGTTCGACGTTCGACCGGGAGGCCTCCTTCGCGCAATTTCAAAAGGTTTTTGATCACCCAGATACAAAATCTTATTACAACAAAATGACCCACTTCGATATGGTCGCCAGTCTTCCCGCCCTCTTGCAGGTTGAAGATCGAGTCAGCATGGCGGCGTCTCTCGAGTCTCGCGTCCCGCTATTGGATCATCGCATCGTCGATCTCGTCGCCTCCATGCCGGCACCGCTAAAATTCCGTGGCGCGGAGATGAAATACGCGCTGAAGAAAGCGATCGGCGACATCCTGCCGCCCAGAATTCTTGCTCGCAAGGACAAAATGGGATTTCCCGTTCCTTTGCATTTATGGGCACGAGGTCATGCGAGGGAATTCATTCGCGACACATTGCTTTCTTCTGAAAGCCGCTCGCGGGGGGTATACGATCTTCCAACGGTGGAAAAGCTGTTGGACGGAGAACAGCCTTTCGGCCGGCGCCTCTGGGGTTTGCTCAGTCTCGAGCTGTGGTACCGGCAGTTCATAGATGTAGCAGCCCAAAAATCAGAAGGATACGTGTATGCCGCTTGCAATTGAAAATGGGGTTGTCGTTTGCTGGCAGCTGCGCAAAATTGGTGTGATTGGCCCGGGCATCGTGGGAATGCCCATGGCTGCTTTATTGGCCGCCGCGCGAATCAAGCAGGGAACCGACGTACCAGCGCAAGTGTTGGTAGTGCAGAGAAACTCCCCGACCTCGGGATGGAAGGTGGACGCCATCAACTCTGGAATATCCCCGATTCGCGGGGTCGAGCCAGAACTCGATGGCATTGTCAGCGAAGCGGTCGAGGGCGGTCTGTTGCGCGCCACCCACGATTGCTCGGAATTGCAGGACGCGGACATGGTGCTGGTCTGCGTGCAGACGGACAAAAAAGGACTGGAGCCAGATTACGGTCCGTTATTCTCCTCGCTGGATGCTCTCGCGTTGGCGCTTCAGCACAAACCTCAACAAAATATTCCTCTGATCGTCATCGAATCGACGCTGGCACCTTCCACACTAGGGACGCTTATTCGCGACCACTTCGCGAAGCATGGCCTCATCGATGGCCGTGACATCCTCCTCGGTTTCAGCCCGAACCGCGTCATGCCCGGGCGTCTTGTTGAACGTGTTCGCAGCTCCGATAAACTCGTTTCCGGACTGTTGCCCATCACCCCGCGTCTTATTCGTTCTGTCTACTCCCACATCGTGACCACGGGAAAACTATTTGAAACGAACACCCTCACGGCCGAAATTGTGAAGACCACCGAGAATGCCTATCGCGACGTTCGCATCGCCTACGCTGCCGAAGTTGTGCGATTCTGTGACGAGTTCGGGATCAATTTTTTTCAGCTGCGCGACGCCGTAAATCAAAGCTTGATGCAGTCCGACTTGGCATCCTTCGATTCCAATGCGGTCCCCACCGGCGGCTTGCTCGTGCCCACCGTAGGCGTGGGCGGACACTGCTTGCCGAAAGACGGCATTCTATTGTGGTGGAGAAGACTTGAACACGGAGAGCGTTCCGCTTCGAGTTTAATCGAGCAAGCGCGACGTATCAATGACGCGTCACCTGCCTGGACCATCCATCTGACAGAGGCTCGGAGCGGCGATCTCTCGAATCGCCGTGTGACTATCCTTGGGGCCGCGTACCGTTTCAATTCCGAGGACACTCGAAACTCGCCATCCCTTGCGCTCGCCGAAAAGCTCCTGGCCCTGGGAGCCAAGGTCATCATTCATGACCCTTACGTAAAGCAAGATGACCAGAATCTCGCGAAATGCAACTTAACCGAACACTTCACAAACGATATGCCTGCAGCCCTGCAATCCGCCGAGATTCTAATCGCCGCTACGGCCCATCATGACTACAGCAGTGAGCGTATTGCCCGCGAGTCGCCTATGCTGGAACTAGTGGTAGACGCCTGCAATTTGTGGTCCCGGCAAGATTTCAGCCCAACCATTCAGTACACCGGAATCGGCAGAGGGACCGAACGTCCCAGCCCGGAACTCGTGGATTTCGTGACACGCGGATTTCGTATTGTAGAGCATGGTTTCGCGCGGGAACTGAATGACAATATCGATTTCCTCAATCGTCTTTACGCCCTCGATGAATTCAATCGCGTTGATTATCGCGAGGTTCAGAGATTAGCCGGAACCTGTTCAACGGGCTGCCGCCTCGTTGAGCCTGTCGCTGCGGAAGAGCTGGAGGCATTCCAGGGCTTCTTGCCGACGCTTGTCGAATTTGCGAGCCCGCAGATGTTTTCCACCCGGGCATGACCGGTGGTTCAAGTCGTGTGCGCTTGAATATTTGCAATAACGCGGCGCAGCGATGAAGTTTGTTCTCCTCACGCAGTATTACCCACCCGAAGTTGGCGGCGCCCAGGTGCTTATGAGCAGCTTCGCCCGGGAGTTACAGCTGCAGGGACACGAAGTTCGGGTTATCACGGCAGTTCCGAACTATGCAACTGGTAAAATATTTGATGGCTATCGCAATCGCTTGACGGTCCGGGAAACTCGCGAAGGCATTCCCGTCTTCCGATCCTGGGTCTATCCGGCGCAGTCCGCGAGGTTAATTCCAAGATTGGCCAACTATTTCACATTCTGCATTTCGTCGCTGCTGGCTTTCTCCTGGATGGGCAATCCGGACATCGTGTTTGTGGATTCTCCCCCGTTATTTCTGTCCCTCACGGCTTTACTCATAGCTCGCCTCAAGGGTGCGCGTTGGGTAATGAATATTTCAGACCTCTGGCCGGATGCCGTGGCAGAAAGCGGGATGGTAGATTCAGGTGTTCTCCTCGCGTTAGCAAGAGAGCTGGAAAAGTTTCTCTATCGCTCAGCAGACTTCGTCGGTGCGGTTACCGAAGGCATTCACAAGATATTGGTGAATGGAAAGGGCGTTCCCGAAAGTAAAATCCTGTTCTTGCCCATCGGCGTCGACACCCAGCTTTTTCAGCCTCGCTCCGCCGATCAGGCGCTGCTGTCGCGGCATAGTCTCTCCGGCAAGTCTGTTTTCCTGTACGCTGGAACCCTCGGCCACGCGCAGGGCCTACCCTTGCTTCTCGAGGCTGCAGATCGCCTCCGATTTCGCCAAGATATCGTTGTGGCGTTTGTCGGCGACGGTCCGGTTAAGGCGCGACTGCTGGCCGAGTGCGCCCGTCGTGGGTTCTCGAATGTTATTTTTGCCGACCCCGTTGCGCTCACGGAAATGCCACGCTGGTGGTCCATATCGAAAGCTGCACTCGTTACGCTAACAGATCAGGCCGTGCACCAAAGCGCCCGCCCGTCCAAGTGCCTCCCAGCGCTGTCGAGCGGCGTCCCTGTTCTCTTTTCAGGCCGAGGGGAAATGGCGCGCATTCTCTCCGACTCTCAATCCGGCATCGTAATCGCTCCGGAACAGGTCGAACCGTTAGTGGCCTGCATTCTTCGGATCGCTGACGATCCCGCGCTGGCCCACGGGCTCGGCGAAAACGGTCGCAAGCTCTGCGAAGAACAATTCAGCTGGCACCTCGTGGTACAGCAATGGCTGGCTGATATCACGAGTCGTATCAATGCGGACCCTTCTCGGATCGTCTCCCAGCGCTCTGCCGTCAGAACGTCCCGAAGATGAAATTCCTCATGGATTGTCGATAAAGACCTTCGGTTCTCGGGAAATATTTCTGTGGTGTCAACGGCGCGTTCCGGTTAAAAGAGCTCCTCTTCATCATCCAAACGTGGGTCAACCTCACGCCTTCAAGGAATATTCATCCCCTATATATTTTCGATGTTTCATCGTCGGGCATTCTACCGCCGCTAGCAAACCTTATTCCAAGGCTAATCATGCTCCGATGCATTTTTGTCGGCTCACCGAACCGATTCACTGCCCTCATGGCCCATTGGCTCTCGAAACACACGGACTTGTGCGGTACGGTATGGACTTCTTCCGCTCATTGGCCTGGAAGTCTGGCCGGCCGTCTCGGGTTTGCAAGCAAGCGACTTAAGCGGTACGGCCTACTCAAGACTGCGGATGAAGCCCTGTACTACACGCTGTTCAAAACAGTTTTACGCGGTGCTGGGGAAAACGTACAAAATCGCCTGGTGGAGCTATACGTTCGCGATTACGAGCGACCCACATGGGCAGGCGACTCGACCCATACCTCCGATATCAACTCGCCAGAAGTAATCGATTTTGTTCGCCAGCGATCACCGGATTTGATCATGTCCATGTGCATCAACGAATTTTTTAAGCGCAAACTTCGTGGAACTCCACGCCTTGGGGCATTCCTCTGGCACGAAGGCTTGGTCCCGGAATATAAAGGCTTGTATTCGCCTTTTTGGGCCATTCACAACGGTCAACCTAATATGCTGGGGTATACCGTCTTGCGTATGAACGAACGATATGATGAAGGCGAAGTTTACCTGCAGGGCCAGGTTCGCGATATCGATCCACGGAGGGACAGCCCGGTTTTTATTGGCCACAAGGCAATTCTCGATAGCTTGCCCGCAGTTGCCAAGTTACTCGGCGAACTCGAAAGCGGAACAGCAGAACCCATATCCGTGAAGAATCGCGAAGCAGCTACTTATACTTATCCAGGATTTAGCGATTGGGTGCGGTTGCGCCGACAAGTCCGCCGCATGAAATACAATCCTCTGCGGGAACCGGAGTTAGGGTCGCCATTGCACGCAAAAGATCTTTAGCTGAAAAACTATCCGGTCCGCCGCGGTTTCGCCTCGCGTGCGCCGCGATCCAGGATCTCATCCTCCGCCCCTGGTGGCAGATTGCGATAACCTACATAATTCATGCCCCCAAGCTCTCCAGTGCGTCTCGAATTCGATCCTACGGTTTCACAGGTGACTCGTTCAAGAATGGAATATGCCTTTCGAGTTTTCTCTGCCATTTACAACTATCGAATTTCCGACCAGGGCAACGATCGAGAAGTTCGAACTTTTTTCTACGGGCCACCGGAGAAGTCGAGCGAACTACGCGATGTAATGTTCATTCCCGGGCGCTACATCCCAAGACCAATGGACGCACCCCCGCCCGAACCTTCGAAGGTGCACTACGCAGGCGAAGACTTTTATCTTTTCCACGGTATCGACGTAATCACACAGACGCCCGACTGGCTAGGCGAAATCTTCGAATGGCTCTCTTCCAGTCATGAACTAGGCATCCGTGCACGCGACAGAGTGGGCCGCATTCCTGACCACGAGATGATCTTCGAGGCAGCGGGCATCTCGCCATGGAAGCCGCAGGCAGCGTTGCAAATGGCCTGGCTGCAGCAGGCCACTCAAGGCTCCCTTAACTCACCAATCTTGCCCATAGCCCCTTCGCCCGCGCCTGATGCGGAACACTTCGTGATCTGCTCCCACGATCTTGACTACTACTTCACAAATCGTGCGAGTGGATGGCTTCGCTTAGTTAAGAATCTGGGTATTGCCGTGACAATCTACAGAAGTTGGGCATATTTTTATGCGAATTCCAGAATGATCTTGGAATCGATTCGCGGCAACCGCCCGGGGGACTACCTACCGCCACTCTTCGACCGCATGGAGCAGAACGGATCGAGTGCCACGTTATTTGTCGTGCCCGTTCACACCCATCGTCGCGATCCCAATTACGCCCTTGCTGATTTGGCTCCCCAACTCACGGAGGCAGCTCGCCGTGGTTTCTCCGTGGAAATCCACGGGTCGTACGAAAGTATTATTGAAAATCGATGCCTGCTTCCCGAGGTGCAGGGGCTGCAGCAGATTACGGGGAAAAAAGCATCGGGTAGTCGCCAACACTGGCTGCGTTTCGATTCTTCGGAACACTTATTTGACGCTATTGAAGATAGCGGCCTGCGCTTCGATTCGTCGATGGGTTTCACAAGTACCGTCGGCTTTCGTAGCGGCGCTTGTTTTGCTTTTCCCCCTTATGATTTCAAAAACGAGCGCCCCTACAATTTCCTGGAGATTCCGCTCGCAATTATGGACGGAAGCCTTATCGACAGCAGTCGCGCCTCCGGTGATTCCCCGCAGTTTCTCGCTGACCGGGTGTTAAATGAAAGCCGAAAGCGTGGCTGGGGTGGAATTTCGATCCTGTGGCACAACCCTCTCGAAGCGCTTTCTGTGCCGGATCGGGTCAACGAAGTATTCTGGAAATGTGCGAATACCCGGCAAGATTTCAGGGAGAAATGGGTAAGTACGGATCAATTTTTATCTGTATGTTTGCCGAGGTACCACAATGCTGGGCTGCTTAAGAAGCTGGCAGCCAACAGCTGAGTCACTTACAGGCAAGGGAGAAATGAGGCCGCTCAGTTCAATGCTTTGGCCCGTTCAGACCACCATCCCTTGTGAAGAGATGACCACAGCGTTTTGTATGCCCGCAAGTCGGCGGACGACGGCACGAGAAGGCTTTTTAGTGAAGTCTTCAACTCGCGACGGATGACGATAAAAAGGTATGCTGTCGCGCAAAGATAGGCCACGGAGGACGCCAGCGCCGCCCCTTGAATCCCCATCTTCGGGATCAACAGCCAATCCAAAATCAAGGTGAATAGTAATCCCACGTACGAAGAAATCGCGGTGTGCACATTCAGACCGCGACCTGTCAGGTCTGCACAGATTACCTTCGAAAGTGACAGCGCTATCGTTCCAGGCAGGATCCACCAAATAACCGCTACGCTGGGAGCAAATCGTACGCCGAATACCAATGGGATAATGAATGGTGCGATTAGCGCAATAACTAAACCCGCCAAAATCGTGATGAAAAATACCTGTCGCAAAATCATACTTGTGAACGACTCGGCCCCCGCGCCAACTGTCCTTGCCGTGCGCGGGCACAGAGCTACCGACACCACGCCGGGAACCTGCCAAATCGCTTCGGAAACCATGACCCCCAGCGCGTATAACCCAACCTGCGTTGCATCCAGAAAATAGTTCACCATAAAAACATCCAGCCGATAGCTGAAGAATGTAGCCAGGTTCCCCGCCTGTCCCCTAATTCCAAAGACAAGTGTGGGCATCAGGTTTTGCCGAGCTTCGCGGATATTCCAGCCATCCAAAAAGAAATGTTTAATGAAGATTAGTGCCGCACACCCGCCGACAACCAATCCCGCCAGATTGGCTAATATCGCGGTCTCCGCACCGCGTCCGAGAAATAATACAAAGATGAAAAACGCGATTAGCGAAACGACACGATTCAGCACCGCTAGCACAGAACGCAGGCGAAATCTCTCCTCGCCGATGAGCACGGACATAAATATACTAAAGACCACCGTTATGGGAATGGAGGCCAGAACCAGGATGGCAAGCACTGGCGTCACTCCCTTTAGGAAACTAGGGTGCCACCCCCAGTACGTCAGGGTCCAAGCGGAGATTGCTAATAAGCAGCCGCTCATGACCCACACCACCACCGCAGGGAACCAGGTCGGCCCGCTGCCCTTGGAACGCGAACTCCACACGATAATGGTCGCTTCGCTTCCCAGACTCCCAATTAACGACCCGAATGCGATGGACATTAAACACAAACTAATTAGTCCGCGAGGCGCGGGTCCGAGCCACCGCGCGTAGCAGATTTCTGCCAGAGCGGCCACGAGCGCGCATCCCAGTTGTCCTCCGCCGATGGCCAATAGGACCGAAGGAAAACTGGGTGACCCGCCCCTTGATTCTTGAGGATGTCGGTCGATTGGCAATTGAACGGTATTTGCGGCCTGGGCGATGAACCTGCTACTCATAACATTGGTATTCCCTGTGCAGACATAGCAGTACATCCCTTAATGCCACGAGCTTCCGTTTCCATCTGACCAAAATATCAACGACGGTGAGGAGCAAATGAGAATGAAATGTTGCAGCCACATTAAAACTCTTTGATGACCGAACCCGTTCGATCTCCTGGCCGACATGTCCTCTCACCCGAAATTGAGTCTACGTTAACGCCCGGTTAACGCCGATTAGCCACCCTTATCCGACTATTGCCGATCATGTCCAAACCTAACGCGCTACCTTCCGCTGTCGAAGTGCGTCTGGCAGGCGGTAGCGATTCCTCCGGCCTTCATGGCAGTTCATGCCCGTCCGTGCGGGTTCGCGTGGCAAATCGCGAATTGCGCGGTGCTCATGTCCTCGTCTCGGACGAACACTATAAGCACGCGCTCGGTGTCGTCCGTCATCTCGGGCGAATGGGAGTCAACGTCAGTGTGGTGGCCAGTTCCAAAGACTCGCTGGTGTGCCGTTCGCGGTATTGCAAGGAAGTCGTCCTATCGCTCGCTGCAAACGTCGATGCGCTGGTTGCGGTCACACTTGAAATCGTGCAGCGCCAACATTTCGACCTGGTTATGCCCATCAGTTTTCCGTTGACCCTCGCCATTGGCCGCCTGCGCGACCTTTTTCCTGCCCACACCGCGCTGGAGCTCGCCGCGAGCGATGCCATCGAACGGGCCGGAAATAAAGTCCAAATGACTCAGTTAGCCGAAATGATCGGGTTAGCCGCGCCAAAAACTTTTGTGCCACTCAGCGAGTCGGATCTGACGCTGCGCGGCGGCGAATTGAGATTTCCCGTGGTCATCAAGCCTAAAAAGGAGTCGCCGGGTCACGCGCCAGTTCGTTACGCCAAAAATGCCGAAGAATTGAAACACATTTTTTCTGAGACTTGGAAAACGCAAGGTCATCCAGAAACCCAAGGCTTTTTGGTTCAGGAATACATCCCCGGATATGGCTGCGGATTCTTCGCCACTTACCAACGCGGCGAATGCAAGCGCATATTCATGCACCGCCGCATTCGCGAATATCCCGCCAGCGGTGGCTCCAGCACCTGCGCCGAGAGCTTTTACCACCACCGGCTGGAAGAAGCTGGCAGGAAAATTCTCGACGCTCTCCATTGGCATGGCGTAGCAATGGTGGAATTTCGTTGTGATTCGCGAGATGGCGCATTCAAGCTGATCGAAATCAATCCCAAGTTTTGGGGTTCTCTCGATCTCGCGCTCGCCGCCGGGGCTGATTTTCCCGGCGATCTCTGTCGCATGGCGCTTGGTCAAACTCTCTCCTATACGGCGGAATACAACCGGAACCTACGGTTTCATTGGCCGTTGTCCAGTTCCGGAGAGCTCTATCACTTGTGGCACCGTCCTCGCTCCTTCGGTTCCATCGTGCGAGACGTTTTCAATCCGCGGGTGCGTTCAAACGTCTGGCTGCGGGATTTTGGCCCCCATGTCGTAGAACTCCGGTCTCTTCGCAACACTTTGTTCGGTCGCAAGCAACGGTAACTTATGTCCTTCCGCTCGCTATTCCATGTGCATACGCGCCACTCGCTGGATTCGCTGTTGTCTCCCGCCAAGATTCTTGCGGTTGCCCGCAGAAACCAAATTGACGTTCTGATCGTCACCGACCACGAAACCTCCGCCGGTTCACGGGAGGTTCGCGAGATGGCCAACGGCAATCCCCGGTTCGTACCTCTCGCGGGCGAGTTCAAAACCGAAAAAGGTGACATCATCGGCATTTTCTTGCGCGGTGAAATTCATCCCGGATCCTCGGACGAGGTAATCCGCCAGATCCGTGACCAGGGCGGTCTGGTGGTCTTGCCTCACCCCGCCAGATCAACAAGGATCGACGAGCATCTCTTAGCACAGGTCGACTTGATCGAAATTCATAATTCCCGTTGCTCACATTTGGACAATCAAAGTGCAGCAGATCTAGCCACTCGGTTTGGCCTTCCATTTTTGGGTGGAGCCGACGCACATTGCTCGGGAGAGCTAAATGGAGCCCTAAATCATTTCTCAGCTGAGCTTCCGCAGCAAGAGAGTGACCTGCCAGGCCTTTTCCTGCGCGCCCCAAGACGAATTCAGTCCCAAACAGTCTCCACTGTTTACCGCCCTTACAGTCAAATGATCAAAGCGGTAAAGACACGGCACCCCGCGCTCTTCCTCTCGCAATCCAAGCGTCTGGTGCTCACCTGCATCAACGAACTGTGGCGTCAGTCTCCACCATGAACACTCGTACTCATCAGCTGAGTGAACGGCCCACAACTGTTGCTAAAGTTCCACCCAGCTTTTGCCGCTCGCGCCTTACCTTCGAAGCTCGAATATATGCCGTTAAGGAACTGGCTCGCCGTGCGGGTGTCACCCGCGAGTTTTTTGACAGCTGGACGATCGACGCAGACGAACTTCACACCACAATCTCGTTAACGCCGGACTGCCAGAAGATTTACTTTGAGCACCTTCACGACGGGGATCTGGGCGCCCTGGCGAGCGGCAAAATCCCAGTCGGAAGATCTCCATGGCCCCAAAATCCTCGCAACACACTGCTTGACTCCGATTTGCTAACGCCATTTGCACGTTCCGAGCCTCAGAAAGTATCGCCGCTCTTCCAGCGGAGAACAGACGGTTCCTTTCTCTGCCAAATCGACCTTCTCCTTTCGCTCCTTTTCACCCTGAATCGAGTCGAGGAGAGCCTCTGCGATATTTGCGACGAACACGGCAGATTCCCGTCCTCCGCCTCTTTAGCCCGCCAACATAATTTTCTCGAACGTCCCATAGTCGACGAATATGGTTTGGCTTTTGAGCAGATCATCCAGGCGATCCTTCCCGCCTGGCAGCCCCGACCGCGCGCGTTGCGCGTAAATCTGACCCACGACATCGACGATATTGGTATCCCTTTCCAACTTTCCACGACTATCGCGCACACTGTTAAACGCCGCAGGCCAGTAGCGTCGCTGCAAGACTTAAGCGCGACCTTCTCAAAGGTGGAGCCCGCCGAACTCGCGCAAGTTCGGCGTCTGGCCGCTATTTCCAAATCACGGGGACTAGTATCGTCTTTTTTCTGGAAGGCCACTCCACGAACCACCCGGGATTCCGGATACGATATTTTTCATCCGAAGGTCCAGAGAATAATTGCTGATATAAGGGTTCAAGGCTGCAACGTCGGTGTACACCCGGGATACGACACGTACCAGGCGCGACCGAAGCTTTTCGAAGAAGTTCAACGTTTGCGACAGGCTTTAGGTGCGCAGCAATTGGGCGGCCGGCAACACTATCTTCGATGGTCTCCCGACACTTGGCGTGACTGGGAAGCGTGTAATCTGCATTACGACAGTTCCGTCGGATTCGCCGATCATTTCGGATTTCGTGCCGGCACTGCGCTGCCCTTCAGGCCATGGAGCTTCGTGGACAATCGCGAACTAGACCTCGTGGAAGTTCCGCTGATTTTGATGGACTGCACCCCAGTGAAATATATGTCTCTGCCGAAGCAAGAAGCCATCACGCGAATTCGCCAATGTATAAACCGCACCGCCTTAGTGGGCGGGGTCTTCACTCTTTTGTGGCACAACACTCCATTGTTAGACCCAGCCTACCGAGGCTGGTACGAATCTATACTGGATTTATTACCGTCCGCATGCAGCTTCGATGTTCCCGGCACAACCCACACTCTTTGGTAAGTTAGCCTCGTTGTGTGTCTGCCACGGCTCGCTGTCATCAACGGTTCACAGAGACTTTAGCGCGCGTTCATCACCATTCCGAGCGCGCGATGCAGTCTGCAAGGCAGTTAGCGAACTTAAACTCGTATTTGAACGAACGGACGACTCGCGACACAACAACACTTTTGCAGGACCCGCATGTCAACTGCAGGTACGTCCATAAGACTATCTAACATTCAGGTTCTCCGCGCTTTCGGCGCGCTAGCCGTCGCTAATTACCACACGGGATTTACCTGGGGCGTTGGTCGTCCCGTTGGAAGCTTCGGAGTCGCAATCTTTTTCGTGATTTCTGGATTCATCATGGCCATGATCTGCGACACCAACCCGCAACATTTTATTGCGCGTCGGGTAGCCAGAATCGTTCCTTTGTATTGGCTATTAACGCTCGCGGTTGCTGCCATGGCTTTGGTCGCTCCGAACCTCCTGGGAAGGACCTCGGTCAACTTGGCCGTGCTCCTGAAAAGCCTCTTCTTCATCCCCTACAAAACGAACGGTGCGTATTTCCCGGTGCTCTTTTTGGGCTGGAGTCTCAATTACGAGATGTATTTCTACGTTCTAATAGCTGGCGGACTGCTTATCTCGAAGCGCGGGGCCGCTATAATCGCCGCTGTCGTCATGACGCTAATCTTGGTTGCGATTCGCGTTTTCCAATTCACCGGCGCGATTAGCTTTTATGCTCGGCCGATTATCTTCGAATTTGTTGCGGGCGTTTTTTGTTACTACTGTTTTCGCGTTATCCCCACTCGCGCTATTCTCCGCCTCCGTTGGCCGCTCTTTTTTGTTGTTGGTGCTTCCTCTCTTGGCATAATCGCCGCTGCAATCTACGTGAAGGGAGGCAGCACTCCTCTGGTGGTCGGCGCGGCCTCGACTGTCTTGGTCCTATGCGCCGTCCTGTTAGATAAAGCGAGCTTGTCTCTGCGGCGGCGGTCCGTGCTGTTGCTCGGGGACGCCAGCTACGTCCTTTATCTTATCCACCCTTATTGTCAGCAGGCGCTGAACAAACTACTAGCGCCTTCGATTCCCATCCTCGCCACTGATACTGCCGTGGGCATGCTATTCGCGACGGCCATAACGATCGCCGTGGCCCTTTTCGTTTTTCGGTACATCGACAACCCGCTTCACCAACTGTTCCACCGGCTACTGTCCAAACCATGGCCGTCGAATGTTCCTAGTGCCGTACTACCACTCGGCAATATACAGGTTTAGCGCGGGTGATGTACTACGGACGGTTTTGGCCTCCTCCGGCATAAAAGCTTGCGATCGCCGAAACCACTGAGCTTTGTTGTGTCGCGGTGAGTTCGGGATACACGGGCAAGGACAGGACTTCGTGACTGGCCAGCTCCGCTTCCGGAAACTGCCGAGCTCGATGGCCCAAATAACCGAATGCCGGCTGCAGGTGAAGCGGCAATGGATAATAAATTTCCGCCGGGATGCCCGCACTCTTCAAAAAGCCGGCCACCTCATCGCGTTCACGGCAGCGAATCGTGAATTGATTGTACACATGGACGAAATCGTCGGTCGGGCGCTCGGGAACTTGAATCTTATTGTCCAGACCGCTTTCCCCGAACAGCGACCTATATCGTTCCGCTCGCAGTTGTCGTCCTCGCGTCCATTCGTCTAGATGTTTCAGCTTCACCCGCAGTATCGCCGCCTGCAGCGCATCCAGCCGGCTATTGGTTCCCAAAATATCGTGATGATATTTCTTTTTGCTGCCGTGCACGCGCAACACCCGCAATCGCTCCGCCAATCCGGAATCTTCAGTAGTTATTAAGCCGCCATCTCCCGCGCCTCCCAGATTCTTCGACGGAAAAAAACTGAAGCAGCCCAACGTCCCGATGGTTCCCACGTATCGCCCGCGATACTTCGCGCCGATAGCCTGTGCTGCATCCTCTACCACCGGCACGCCCTTCTCGTTTGCCGAGTCAACTAGGGGTGCCATTTCCGCGGCCAGTCCGAAAAGATGCACGGGCAGGATTGCCTTCGTTTTAGGACCAATAACCGCGGCCACCTTATCAACTGCAAGATTAAATGTTGCAGGATCGATATCCACAAAAACGGGCCTGGCACCTACTCGCGCGATCGAACCAGCCGTCGCTATGAAACTGAAGGGCGTGGTGATAACTTCGTCGCCCGTGCCAACGCCCGCCGCCATCAAAGCCAGCACCAGGGCATCTGAACCGGACGCACAAGAAACCGCGTGTTTCGCTCCCAGCATCGCCGCGATTTCTGTTTCGAAAAGTCGCACCTCATCGCCCAGAATGAAATGTTGACTCTCCATTACCGCGGTGATGGCTTCCATCACATCTTCGCGGATGCTCGCGAACTGGGCCTTCAAATCCAGGAACGGAAATGGCTCAGGTGCAGATGCAGGGCTAAGGTGCGGGTTCTGCGGTTCCAAAAGTTCTGGCGAGAGGGTATTGCAATGGCGCGTATCGAGGGGCATCCGGTTTCTCCAGTCCACAAACTACCCGCCAAGTATTTCACTTCAATGAAAGAAGTGTGCCAATCTGATGCTCACCGCTGAAATTGTCTTTAAAACCGCTCATTCCCCTTCTAAACACACCGCATGTACGCTGCCCTTGCTTGCCGTGCACTGCCCGCCCTTGTCCAGCGCGAACTGCCATCGATGGCGGGGACAGGTCCACAGTCTTCCTTGATCGAGCCAGCCTTGGCTGAGATCGGCTCCCTGATGTGGGCAGTAGCGATCCATGGAGTAACGCGTGCCACCAGCTTCCACCACGATTCGTTCTCTGCGTTGCTCGATCTCCAGCAAGCCGCCGCAGAACCAGTTCATGTCTTCCGCTTGCATCAACAGAAATCCTTGGATCAGTGTCTGATACACGTCCGGTCGACGGTTTAGTCGCATCCGGAACGTAAGTGCGAATTCTTCCCACGTGATCGTACCTTCCAGTACCTTAACGATCTGCCACGACGGCGTGCTAACTGAATAGTAGTCAGTCTCTTTTATCTCTCGCGCTAACTCCACCACTCTTGCGGGAAAATCGATCCGCAACATCTCTTCGCCGGAATCGCAAAGTTTGAAATATAGCGGCACCTGAATACGCTCGTGCAATGTAAATGTCGCCAATTTGCGTCCTAACTCGATCCGAAGCCGATCTAGAATTTCGGCCATCTGCGGCTGCGCATATTTTGGCTGTCGCCCGGCGAAGTAGCTCGCGTACCGGCCGGCGTAAGCCCGCACGTAACCTTCATAGTTTTCTTCGGTCACCCGCTCCTCCGCTTTCGCTGCAAAGCGCCCGTCACTCGCGGAGATTTGGTCCCCCGGCATTATGTCCAGACACTCCGTTTGATTTTCAGGCAATCTCTGCTGTAAATATGCGAGGAATTGCGGCGCGCGCGGAAAAATGTTCATCTCCTCAAAATTCAAATGCAGCAGCGTGGGATCCAGAAAACACGCGGGTCCCGCCGAGGGCAAGTAGGTCCTCGGCCTAACGATATCGATTGCCCGCGCCACCATCTCAAACTTGCTGATTCGTTTCTGCCTCGATATGCGCTCGTACTCCTCCCGGGAATATTCGTAACAGGTGGGATGCCACGTCGCGCCCGAGAATTGGCAAGCGAGTACGGATATCGGTCCTTCGCTCCGGCTGACAGCCCCCACTTCATCGAAGAGTTTGCAGTCATTTAAATTCAGAAATGCTTGTCCGTCCGTCTTGATCAGGATCGCCGAGTCGCGGTTCAGCCCAGCGTCGTCCAAATATAACTTCACGCATCCACCGGGAATATCCACCGCTTCCCCATGCCGGCACGAAATCAGCGCCCCAGGATTGAGTTCCCCTATTCCTGTTCGCAGCACCCCTCGTTGGAAATGCGGCACGATGTACGTCACGCTCTGATTAGGCAAGCTCTTCAGAAATTGCAGATCGTAGTGGTCTTGATGTTCATGACTCACGTACACGAATTTCTGCTTGCTCGATTTATGGAGCTTTGCCCTGACCAACGGACCCAGCTGATGGTTGCAGGGAAACTGAAACCATCCGGAATCGAATGCTCCCTCCCGCGACATCCACGGGTCCATCACCAGAATCGCCTGTTCAGTTTCAACCAGAAATCCCGCGTGTCCCAGATAGGTAATTTGCATTTGCGATCGTCCACAACCTTCTTGTCGCTGTTTTTTTGCGCGTAGTGACACATCGAACAACGCAGCGCGAACCCGTTTGGCGCTCTAATTGCCTCGGGAGAGACGCAGACGTCGGGCCCACCGCCGTAGGCGTCGCGTCGGGATGGAATGATTGTGTCGTTAGTTTGTTACATTCTCGCGAACGACAGTTATATATCTCATTGCTGATAGGTTGCTCCGGTGGGACGGTGGCCGCTAGTGTGGCGGAGCGGAGCAGAATCAAGATGGCAGCTGAGCGAGCGTTGAGCGCGAAGGATTGGGGCGAGATCGCTACAGCAGCGAGTCCGTCTCGCGGATCATGTCCGGGAAGCGCATTTCTGGATAGCGTCATTGATGGCCGCGAAGTGATCGTTAAGGAGATAGCCGCCGCGCCTGAAGTGCGACCCTACATCGCCGAGCAGTTCATAATTTTACTCCAAGCCCGAGCATTCCTTGATGCTTTGCCCGGCTATCTCTTGCCTGATTCCACCAGTCAAGCGCGCTTTCCCATTCTCCTCGATAGAATCAAAAAATTTCCGTCAGACCCATCCGCTAGGCTACCGCATAGTTTCCGAGTCTGCGGGGCCGAGACTGAAGATTTAATGTTCCCGCGCGGGAATGTTTTTGTCCTTCTTCGCAGGGAACGTGAGCGTCATTCACACCACTAATGCGAGAAATGCCGTATAACTCGAACTGATAAAAGGCGAGGTCGGTGGTTCAAGTTACCCAGGCCGACCAGTTATTTCTAGTAGTTTACGGGGTGTTGTCCCAAAAGCCTCAACCCACAATCCAACCCACACTCATCTCACTTCACTGAACCAGCGGCGTGGCGACTCCCATCCCGGTGAGATAAGCAGCATTGAAACCAAATTCATCGCGACTTGCTGGAGCCGGGACAAATCGAACGCAGTTAGCAAGTTCTTACACAACTGCGATCAGTCGGGTGCGCCTTCTTTCAAATCTAGAACAGGGTGATTTCGACGAGCACAAACTGCCTAAACTGATCGACCCGCGGAAAGCATACAGTTAGGATAAGCTTCTTGCTGGATCAAACCTGACCTTTGCGGTACTGCCCAAAGACCAATGGAGACCACTCATGCGCTTTCCCTCGCGGGGCGATCCTCGGCCTGACCCCTCAGCCTCACACACGATCGAGTTGAATCTGCATAGCCTAAACCAGCTCTTCAACTCACTGGATCCCTCACCCTTCATCGAGAAGGACCTCGACGACGACGCAGAGGAATTCATCGTAAGTTGGGCTCAGGAGTTTCCGCCTGGCGCACCTGTTAAGCTGCGCATTTATTTGGAGCAGTGGCCGACGGAGGATCCCAAGGAACTGGTCCGGGAAGCAGTGCACAACTACTTCGCCCACCGCGCCACACTAACCAAATTGGAGTTCAGTCGATTGATGAGAGAAGGCCGCACCAGTCTGTTCATCGGCTTGGTGTTCCTCGCCGCCTGTCTCGTTATCATCCAGGCTCTTCTGCACGGTGAGGCAGGCACCTGGGCTGGTGTCCTGCGCGAGAGTCTGACGATCGCGGGATGGGTCGCTATGTGGCGGCCGATGCAGATCTATCTTTACGATTGGTGGCCCTTACGGCGTCGGATCCGGGTTTTCGCAAAGCTGAGCCACATGCCCGTGGAAGTCGTCCAACATGGAAACATTTGAGCTTTTTTCTTTCGAGGACGGTGCGCGAGCGTTTCGCGTAGGAAGCACGAACTGGAGGTGGGGGATGGAGTCGATTGAGCGTGTTCAAGCGGAGGCTTCGCAGAAGCAATTGATGGTCCATCGGCAAATAACGCCCGATTTTTTGGATCCTTCCCATGAGTGGCGACGCGTTTTCGCTGAGATCTGGGGCACATTCCTATTGGTGCTGGTTGCTTGCGGTGGGGGCGTTGTCGCGGCGATGAGCAACGGCCGGGTTACCCTGGCGATGAGCGTGGTTGCACCGGGAATTATGGTTATGGCCATCATTTACTTTATGGGCTCAGTGAGCGGCGCACATTTGAATCCAGCGGTCACGTTAGCTTTTGCGTTGCGTAGAAACTTTCCGTGGACGAGAGTCCCGGGCTACGTCGTGGGGCAGGTCATAGGAGGCATCAGCGCGGCTGTTTTTCTTCGAGTCATGTTCGGAACGGTTGGCGTCCTCGGTGCGACGTCGCCGGGAAGCGGCGTGACCTACGGGAAGGCGCTCGCGATGGAAGTAGTGCTGACGGCCGGACTAGTGAACACGATCCTGGGCACGGCATCCGGTGCGCGAAACATAGGCACGAACGGCGCCATCGCCGTAGGTGGGTATATTGCTTTAGCAGGATTATGGTCGGCGCCAGTTTCCGGCGCTTCAATGAACCCGGTACGTTCGCTCGCCCCAGATCTGGTGCGCGGTGACTTCCACACGACTTGGATCTACATCGTCGGGCCAGCTGTGGGCGCCCTCATCGGAGTAGGCTTTGAGTGGACTCTCAAAGGAAAGCCCACAGCCGCCGGCAGCATCGCGGCGCAGGGCTCGCTTGGCGTAGACCATCCAGACGCGTAACGCTCTCCACGGATTCGTACGAAAGCTATTTCATGTGATTTCGACGATCAGTTTATGCCGAAAGAAGCAGTCACAAGGCCGCTGGCAAAGAAGAACCATGGTCAACAGAGATACCTTCGCAGCAGGCTCATGATCTGGCACCATCTCGAGGATTGGGATTGTGCCATCCGCCGTCTGAAGCGATGATTGCGTCAGCGTGTTTCGGCCCCCAGCTGTGGCACTTGTACTGGCGTACGCGTTGGTGCTGCTTAAGCACAGGATCGACCACCGCCCAGGCAGCCTCGACCGCATCTTCACGCGTGAAGAGTGCGCCGTCTCCGATCATGGCGTCTCCCAAAAGCCGCTCGTAGGGCGTCTCTTCTCCCGGCTGTTCTTCAAACAGGTAGAGCTCTCGCTGATCCCCAACGAATTCCTTTCCCGGGAGCTTAATGCGAGCAGCGATGGCGACTGCCGAGCTTGGCGAGAGCCGGAAACGCAAATAATTTGCCAGCCCTGTTTTCGGCGTTGAGTCAGCGAAAAGCTTCTGTGGAGGCGACTTAAGTTCGACCAGGACCTCGGTCGCGGTATCGGAAAGGCATTTGCCGGAACGTAAGTACCACGGCACACCAGCCCAGCGCCATGAATCAATGAATAGTCGTAGCGCGCAAAACGTTTCGACATCGGAGTTCTTCGCCACATCTGGCTCTTTCCGGTAGCCGGCGTACTGGCCGCGCACCAAGTCTTTGGAGATTAGGGGACGCATGGCTTGAAAGACTTTAGCTTTCTCGTCGTGCACGGCTCCGAAGTCCCTGCCGGACGGTGGCTCCATGGCAAGGAGCGCGACGATCTGGAAGAGGTGGTTCTCGATCACGTCGCGCAAGCAACCGGCGGTTTCGTAAAACGCGCCGCGGCCTTTGACGCCGAAATCCTCGGACATGGTTATCTGCACGCTGGCCACGTAATTGCGATTCCAAATCGGCTCGAGGAAAGAATTGGCAAAGCGAAAATAGAGGATATTCATGATCGCTTCCTTTCCAAGGAAGTGGTCAATGCGGAAGATCGAGTCTTCCGGGAACACCGATCGAGCGACACGATTGAGCTCTCGCGCGGAGGCCAGATCGCGTCCGAACGGCTTTTCGACTATGACGCGCGCACGCTCGGACAAACTCCCTGCACCAAGCCCTGTGATCACGGTCTCGAAAAGCGAGGGCGGGATGGCTAGATAATGCGCAGGACGGCGAGCGTTGCCCAGCGCCTTTTTTAGCTCTGTGAACGTGACAGCGTCTTTATAATCTCCGCTCACGTAGCTGAACAAGGACATAAGCTGATCGAAGGCACGCTTGTTATCGATGCCCCCAGATCGCTTGATACTGTCCGTGACGCAATTGCGAAGTCGCTCCAGGTTCCACTTTGGGAAGGCGACACCGATTACCGGGACCTTGAGGGCGCCCCGTTTTGCCATCGCGTAGAGGGCCGGGAAGATCATCTTGTGGGCAAGATCGCCAGTCACACCGAAGAGCACCAGAGCATCCGAACGAGAGATTGTCATCAGGTAGCCACTTTCTTAGCACGCGTCGAATAGCAGGCCATAATTCAAAAATCATTTCGCAAGCTGCTTGGCGATCGATTTCAATTCCCTGCTACGTTTTCCGGTTATTTTGGGATATGCCATCTTCAAATCTTTGAGCCGGTCAAGAACAATTCCTGAAACGATCAGCCGGGCATTCTCTTTGTCATCGGCGGGAACGACGTACCAAGGTGCGTGACGGGTGCTCGTGGCGTGCAAGCACTCCTCATAGGCCTTGGTGTAATGTTTCCAGTATTTTCTCTCGTGGATGTCCGAAAGGCTAAATTTCCAGTTCTTGTCCGGCTCATCAAGACGCTCGAGGAAGCGCTTTCGTTGTTCATTCTTCGATAAGTGGAGAAAAATTTTGACGATGTGGGTCCCGTTACGGTGGAGATGTTCCTCCAAATCCACGATGGAACGATAGCGCTCTTTCCAAATGGTCTTCTCGTCGCGCAGCTCTTCCGAAAGCCCCTGGTTGCGAAGAATCTCCGGATGCACGCGAACAACCAGCACCTCCTCGTAGTAGGAACGATTGAATATGCCGATTCGCCCGCGTTCGGGAAGGCGGCATGTAGTGCGCCAGAGAAAGTCGTGTTCGAGTTCTTCGGCACTCGGTTGTTTGAAACTGAAAACATCGCAGCCTTCCGGATTGACTCCGGACATGACGTGCCGAATGGAGCCGTCCTTGCCGGCAGCGTCCAAGGCCTGAAAAATCAGCAGCAAAGCATAGCGGTTCGAGGCGTAATGAAGTTGCTGCAGCGCGCTTAGCTTTTCAACGTGTTCTTCTAGCAGTTCTTTATACCGTTTCTTGGATTTGCAAAGAGGTTTGATGATCGTCGGCCATTTCTTAAGATTGACCTTTTCTCCCCGTACGCGAAAATCCTTTGAATTGATTTTCATTTTCGTCCCTTCGGCCCTGTCCGGTGCGTCGTTCTCGTGTCGCTACTTGTGGGGTCCATTTTCCGGAGTCTCCCGAGCCGCTTTCTCCCATTCCTCGACTTCCCGCACATCCTCACGTCCCAACTCCTCGTAGAGTTCATGGACTCGCTTGACGATGTGCAGCTTCAAATCGGCTGGTAGCTCAGCTTTGGCTTTGACCTCTGGTTTCGGCTCGGTGTTGGCCTCAGATTTCGGCTCGGTGTTGGCTTCGGGTTTTGGCTCGGCCTTGGCTTCGTCCTTCTGAATCTCCTGCTCTGCCTTCTCCCAGTCTTGAACTGAGTGACCGGCCTTGCTGCCTCGCTCCTCATAGAGTTCATACGCTCGTTTCGCGATCTGCGTCTTAACTTCGGGCTTAGGCTCAGATTTGGGTTCGGGTTTTGATTCGGCTTTGGCTTCGGGCTTAGGCTCAGCCTTAGCTTCAGGTTTCGCCTCGGCTTTGGCTTCGGGCTTAGGCTCAGCCTTAGCTTCAGGTTTCGCCTCGGCTTTGGCTTCAGGCTTCGCCGGGGATTTGGCTTGCGGTTTAGAATGGTCCTTGACGGGGTCAAGAATCTTATAGGCGAGCAACTTCACGCGGTCAGTCGCGAGGGCGCAAATTATCGCATAGCCCCAAACGAACCCTGCCCAGCGCCAGCCGAGCGGTGTCATAAACAAACCATAAACGGCAATGAGTGTCGCGATCGCCTGGGTGCCGAGCACTGCAATCCACAAAATTCGAGCGGGGCGAATGGACCAGAACGGACCGCGCGTGCGCGTCAGAAAAATCGTCAAATGGCCTGCCACGGAAAGCTTCAGGTACATCAGCGTTTGGACGTGCGCGTGGTTGAGGTGAAATACGCGCTCGCCAAGATAGAAAAGACCGAATGCGGCTGCGACTCCGATCAGGCCGAGCACTGTGGAGATACCCAGCACCAGGCGCATGTTCCAGGCCTCGGGCTTATCCTTGTAGTGCACATTGTCATAGGCGATCGACAGGATTGCTCCATCGTTCAGCACGGCGATCATCACGATCATCACCGCGGTCACCGGGTAGAAATTAAAGACCAGGATCGCCAGAGTCATGAAGAACAGCACGCGCAGTGTTTCGGCGATGCGATAGATGGAATAGCTGTTCATGCGCTGGAAGATGCGACGACTCTCCTTGATCGCGTCGATGATTACGGACAGGCCGGACGCCAGGAGCACGATGGACGCCGCTGCTCGAGCGGCGTCGGTCGCGCCGGAAACCGCGATGCCACAGTCCGCTTTCTTCAGCGCGGGGGCGTCATTCACCCCATCGCCGGTCATACCGACGATGTGTCCGTGCTTTTGCAAGACGTCGACAATGTTGTATTTGTCTTCGGGGAATACCTGTGCGAACCCGTCCGCTTTTTCGATGGACTCCACCGACTGCGCCGATTGTTGATTCTTCGAATCGCGCAACACGGTGGCATCCAGGATGTTCGTGCCCATCCCCAGTTGGCGGGCTGTTTCCTTCGCTATGGCCAATTGGTCGCCGGTGACCATTTTGACTTTGACACCCATCTGCCCAGCGCTTGCGATGGTTGCCTTGGCCTGCTCGCGCGGCGGATCGAACATGGGTAACACGCCAACAAACTGCCACTTATTTTCCTGATCCGCCCGGGCTACGCCCAAGGAACGAAAGCCGCGGCCAGCAAACTCATTGACGGCTTTCTCGACGGCTGGTTTCACTTCGCCGGCATTGGTGGACATTGCCAGAATTACCTGCGGCGCGCCTTTTGCCACGAAGAACTGTTTTCCGTCCGAAGCTTTCACAGTAGCTTCGGTGCGCTTATGCACCGGGTCGAACGGCTGGAAATGGAGTATCTGATAAGCCTTTCGGGCCTTATCGTTCTTGACGCCACCGATCACGGCCAGGTCGATGGTGTCCTTATCTTCCGCACGCGAAGCCAGTGCGGCCCATAGAATGACCTGTTCGGCAGGGATATTGTCCAAGCAGAAGGGATCGCCGAGCGTCAACTTATTTTGCGTGAGAGTGCCGGTCTTGTCCGAGCACAGCACATCCACGCCAGCTAATTCCTCGATTGCCGACAGCTTGGTCACGATCGCTTGTTTTTTTGCCAGTAAACGCGCTCCTACGGCCATCGTTACGGACAGCACCGTGGGCATCGCCACGGGGATCGCGGCCACCAGAAGCACCAGGGCGAACTCCAAGGTGCTGAGGATTGGATCGTGACGGAAGAGCGCTACGGTAACGATCACCGCCACCAAGGCCACAGCGAGAACGATCAGGTAATCGCCAATTTTGAGCACGGCACGCTGAAAATGGCTGACGGTATGAGCTCCCTGGACCAGCTGCGCCGTCTTGCCGAAGTAAGTCTTCTCACCGGTGGCGTAGACCATCGCGTCGGCTTCGCCACGCTTGATAATCGAGCCAGAAAAAACCGCCTCACCCGGTTTGCGCGTCGCAGGTAAGGATTCTCCGGTTAACGCGGACTGATCTACCTGCACCGGATCGCCTGCCAACAAGCGTGCATCGGCCGGCACGATGTCTCCCAGCCGGAGACGGATGACGTCGCCCGGCACGAGTTCCGCGACCTGCGGGGCACCCCACTTTCCATCGCGCAGCGCCTTGGCCGTGACCGCCAGCTTGGCCCGCAATGCGGCAATTTCGTTGCCCGCCTGATGTTCCTCCCAAAAGGCCACCACCGCGTTGGAGAAAAGCAGAAAGAGAATAATGAAGAAATCGAGCCAGTGCCGGACGACGCCCGACAGAATCACCGCCCCTTCGATCATCCACGGAATGGGACCCCAGAAATAGCTGAGGAACTTCAGGAATAGGTTGGTTTTCTTTTCCGCGATCTGGTTCGGACCATATTGGGCCAGCCGTTTCTGCGCCTCGGCTTGGCTGAGACCCTTCGGAGAAGAATCCAATTTCTTTTCCAGCTCCGCCATTGGCAGGGTTTTCAGATCGTTTTTGGGATCGGGATCGGACTCCGACTTCGATTTGGGGCTAGTCGGCTTCGATTCCGGCTTTGATTCGGGAGCCTTAGGCTGTTCGTCAACGGCTTTCATGCTGTGTATCCTTTCTGTTCTCTTTCCCTCCATCGAATCTCGCTCCACGCGTTCTTGGAAAATCGGTGGACTGGCCCTGTTAAAGAAATCTCATTCGCGATCTTGAATCCTAAAACCGAGTGACCCCTCACTTTTGGCGAGTCAGCGCCTGGCTTCAGGCCCGCATGCATGCGGCCTTTCGTCCCCGCCTCGACTTGACCGTGAAACTCCGCTATTTTTCCGGTGCGTCCGACTGGGACGGCCGCGGGTGGCTGCTGGGAACGAACGACAAGTCATCGCTCATAAAATAGGTAGCGATGGCCACTAACATGAGCAAAAATCCGACCCAGAAGCGCCAATCGCGATGAGCGCGCCGCCAATAAGGACTGTCGCCGCGATGAAAATGTTCGCCGTCCGGAACTATCTGCGGGCGGTGATCGTGCGTGCTCTCGTGCATGGATGCCTTTCTTATGGACTGCGCTTGGAACGATCTCGCCCCGTTGTTACTGCGAATTCCCATTCGACTTACGAGCGCCCAAGTCGTCACCGTATTCGTCAACGCGATGCTTGCGCTACATGGTGTTGTTCCGCACCAATTGCTACTTCCATCGCGGCGGTGTAGTCGCCACGGCGCGCAGCGCGGTCGCACGTGGCTCGATGATAGAGAGCATGCTGTGCCGCCAGCACGTTGACCTGTTGGCCTTGCCAAATCTCCAAAGCTGGTTGCTGGATAGCGCGAGCAAACGAAAAGGCCAAGGCCCAAGGGATTCTTGACCTGAACCTGATATTCATCGCATTCAAACGGGCCGAGGCCAATTCACCGGACTGCCCGCCCGACAAGAACGCAATCCCTGGAACGGCGGCGGGTACGGCGCGCAGGAAACACATCACTGTAGAGTTCGCCACCACGTCCAACGACTCTTGTTTGGGGCAGTTCAGGCCCGGAAGCACCATGTTGGCCTTCAGGATCATCCCCTCCAGCATCACTCCTTGTGTGTAAAGCTGACTGAAAACTGTTCGCAGGACTTCTTCCGTTACTTTGCAGCACTGCTCTAGGGTGTGCTCTCCGTTCATGAGCACTTCCGGTTCGACGAGTGGGACCAGTCCGGCCTCCTGGCACAGGGCGGCATAACGAGCTAACGCATTGGCGTTGGACTCGATGCAACTTCGACTGGGAATGCGGTTGCTTATGGCAATCACGGCACGCCACTTCGCAAACCGCGCACCTATTTGAACGTATTCAGCGAGGCGATCGCGCAAACCGTCTAGACCTTCGGTTATTTTCTCTCCCGGATGACCCGCCAGAGCTTTTGCACCGGTATCCACTTTAATTCCGGGAATGATTCCCGCATCGGTGATGGCTTTCACAAAGGGAGTGCCGTCTTTTTTCTTCTGGCGGATCGTCTCGTCGTAGAGGATCGCGCCAGTAATGGATTCACCGAGGTTCGGCGTGGTCACAATCAACTCTCGGTATGCGCGCCGGGCCTCTTTGGTCTGCGGAATACCCAACTTGGCGAAGCGTTTGTTGCAGGTCGGATTGCTTTCATCCATGGCCAACAAGCCCTTGTCGTCGGCGACCAGCTCCTTCGCGGTGTCTATGAGCTTTTGTGAATTCATTTGGGCGTACCCCATTTCCAGTTACGAATCTCCGGCAGGTCTTGGCCATGCTGGTCGATGTAGTGCTTGTGCTCGATGAGCTTGTCCTGCATCTGCTGCTTCAGGTAGTCGCCCTTGGAACCCAAATGCGCAAGGCGATCGACCACGTCCTGCACCAAGTGGAAACGGTCGAGGTCGTTCTGCACCCTCATGTCAAAGGCCGTCGTGATCGTGCCTTCTTCCTTGTAGCCTCGGACGTGGAGATTGCGGTTGGTGCGGCGGTAGGTCAACCGGTGGACTAGCGTCGGATATCCATGAAAGCCAAAAATGATGTGTTTGTTTTTCGTGAAGAGTGCATCGTAATCCGTTTCGCTCAGCCCGTGCGGGTGTTCGCTGGCAGACTGCAGCTTCATCAAATCGACGACATTGACGACCCGTATTTTCAGATCGGGCAGATGCTTGCGAAGGATGGAAACGGCAGCCAAAATCTCCAGCGTGGGTGTGTCGCCGCAGCAAGCCATGACCACGTCCGGTTCGGCGCCTTGGTCGTTGCTGGCCCATTGCCAGATGCCAATTCCTTCCGTGCAATGAACGACGGCGGCGTCTATGGTCAGCCATTGCGGCAGAGCATGCTTTCCTGCGACTACCACATTGACGTAATTCCGGCTGCGCAAGCAGTGATCGAAGACCGACAGCAAACAATTGGCATCGGGCGGAAGATAAACGCGAACGATATCGGCCTTCTTATTGATGACGTGGTCGAGGAAGCCGGGATCCTGGTGTGTGAATCCGTTGTGATCCTGCTGCCAGACGTGAGAGGCGAGCAGATAGTTCAGCGACGAAATCTTCCTGCGCCAGGGAAGTTCCAGGCAGACTTTCAGCCACTTGGCGTGTTGGCTGAACATCGAATCGACGATACGGATGAACGCCTCGTAGCTGTTGAACAGTCCGTGCCGCCCGGTCAGAAGGTACCCTTCCAACCAACCCTCGCACTGATTCTCGCTGAGCATCGAGTCCAGCACGCGACCGGCGGGCGCGAGGAACTCGTCATTTTTTACTTCACGGGCGTCCCACTGACGGTTGGTGAATTCAAAAACCGCGCCGAGAAGATTCGAGAGAGTCTCATCGGGCCCGAAGATACGGAAATTACGTTGATCCTGGTTCAGTTTGGCAACGTCGCGCAGGAAGCTACCCAGCACCAATGTATCCTGTCCGTTAACCTCGCCGGGCGAAGGAACGTTCACGGCGTGAAAATGAAAATCCGGCATGCGCAGGTCGCGCAGCAGAATGCCGCCGTTGGTGTGCGGATTGGCGCCCATCCGGCGGTCGCCCTTCGGTGCCAGTTCAGCCAATTCCGGCATGAGCCGCCCATTTTGATCGAACAACTCCTCGGGTTTATAGCTCTTCATCCAACTTTCAAGCTGCTCGACATGATCGGGATGCTCAGAATCTACGAGAAGCGGCACCTGGTGCGCACGGAAAGTGCCCTCGATTTGCAGACCATCGACGAATTTGGGCCCCGTCCAGCCCTTTGGTGATTTGAGGACGATCATTGGCCAGCGCGGCCGAGTGGCGTCGTTATTATTCCGCGCCTTGTTTTGGATTTCCCGGATGTCCTCGATGGCCTTATCCAAGGTGTTGGCCATAAGTTCATGCATTTTTTCCGGCTCATCGCCTTCGACAAAGTGAGGTGTCCAGCCGCACCCACGCAAAAATTGTTCCAATTCCTCATGCTCGATGCGCGCCAGGACGGTTGGATTACTGATCTTATATCCATTCAGATGCAGTATTGGCAGTACCGCTCCGTCAGTAGTGGGGTCGAGAAACTTGTTGGACTGCCATGAGGTCGCCAAGGAGGCCGTTTCCGCTTCACCGTCGCCGATGATGCATGCGACAATCAGATCGGGATTGTCGAACGCCGCCCCGAAAGCATGGCTGAGCGAGTACCCGAGCTCACCACCCTCATGAATCGACCCAGGCGTCGTCGGCGCGACGTGACTCGAAATTCCGCCTGGAAATGAGAACTGCTTGAACAGCTTCTTCATTCCGGCTTCGTCCCTAGTGACGTTGGGATAGATGTCAGTCCAACTGCCTTCAAGGTACACGTTGCCCACAATCGCCGGGCCGCCGTGTCCAGGCCCAGCGATGTAGAACATGTCGAGGTCATACTTCTTGATGACCCGATTCAGGTGCACGTAGATGAAGTTCTGGCCAGGCGTCGTGCCCCAGTGTCCGACCACCAGCGGCTTTACGTGCGACAGTTTCAGCGGTTCCTTCAGCAGCGGATTGTCATAGAGATAAATCTGGCCGACCGACAAATAATTAGCGGCGCGCCAGTAGGCATTCATTTTGTGGAGCAGTTCCGGGGAAAGAGTTGGGGAATTATCACGGGGAAGTTCCAGCGAAAAAGTTTGTGTCTTCATGGATCAATTCTCCTTTTTTGAACTAAGGCCGAGAACGCAACAAACCAACTTGGCGATCATGCGCTCTTCGTCCGTGCGAATGACACGTACCGCAACCCGGCCGGACGCCGTAGAAATAACCCCCTCATTGGCTGCGTTTTGTTTTTCCTCTAGTTGGATTCCAAGAAATCCCAGCCCCTCGCAGATCCGGCTACGAACCGTGGGCGCGTTTTCTCCGATGCCACCGGCAAAAACCAGTGTGTCCAGGCCGCCCAAGGCCGCCGCGAATGCGCCGATCCATTTCTTGACCTGGTAACAGAACAGCGCGACCGCTTCTGCCGCCCGCACGTCCTTGGACTCTCGGTCGAGTAGATCTCGCATGTCAGAACTGGTGTCGGAGATTCCGAGAAGTCCGGACTGGAAGTTAACCATCTCGTTGAATTGCTTTGCGCCCATGTTTTCAGTGCGCGACAAGTACCAAACCAAGCCGGGATCAAGATCGCCCGAACGGGTACTCATCGGCACCCCAGCGGTCGAGGTGAAACCCATGCTGGTGTCAAAGGATTTTCCGTCACGGACCGCCGCGAGACTTGCACCATTGCCCAGGTGGCTGAGGATGACGCGGCCAGTTGTTGCCGCACGGTCGCCGAGGCGCACGAGTTCTTCCGTTAGGAACGCGTACGACAATCCGTGAAATCCGTACCGCCGCACACCTTGTCCCTCGTAACGGCGGGGAATCGGCAAAAGCTGCGCGACCCGCGGCAGGTCGTGGTGAAAAGCCGTGTCGAAACATGCTACTTGCGGCAGGTCAGGAAATCGCCGATGAAACGCCTCAGTCAACAAAATCTCCTCCGGCAGATGCTCCGGATCGAATGGACTGAGTCGATGTAACTCCTGAATCAATTCCGCAGTGATTCGCTGCGGCTTGTAATACTTCGGCCCGCCATGCACGACGCGATGTCCTACCGCTGCCAAGGCGGTACTCCCGCTGCGTTCCTCCAGCCAATCCATCAGCACGCCCACCGCAACGGTGTGATCCGGCGCCGCCACTATCCGCGAAAGGTTGTTGGCCCGATCCTCACCCTTCACCCGGAAGGTGGCCTCCGGCAGTCCAATCCGGTCGATCGCACCTTCCAGAATTCGTGACAACGAGCCACCGCCCTCGAATAGCGCGAATTTGATACTCGAGGAGCCTCCATTGACGGTCAGGATGCGTGAGTTAGCGAAATTCATAGATCGTTCGACTTTCCGTCCATATCCGATCAAAGCTAATTTCGCGCACGTGTGCGCTGGCATTACGAACGCGGCCGAAGGAGAGGCGGAAGGAAAACAAGTATGAGGTTGCCGTTAGAACTCCCAGAAAATACGCGCCCGCGGGCAAGGTCTATCGAGTCAACCTTTCCTGTAAGCCACGCGGAAAATCTAAACCCCCGCGGCGGATACCTTTTCGCCAGAGTGCAGCGAGAGCTGGACCGGATGGCTGTCGACTCCGCCGCGTTGAAGCTCTTCGACGGTTTGATCGGCTTCCGTCTGCGTCGGATACATTGCGACAATTGAATTTTGTGTGGACATTTCAGAATCTCCCTCACGCTGGCCTTCTCAGCTCAAAAAACCAAATGCCAACCTGAAGTGTGACAGTGTGATACCCAGGAAACTGTTTCGTTTCGCACAGTAACTGTGAAAGAGCCATTGACCTGCTCCCCGGAGTTTAGTCCACCGAAAATGTAGTTTCTCTGGCGTAAAAACAGCCAGAGAGGAGTTAATACGACGATCCTTTCATGCAGTAGAGGCAGTCACGCACACGTTGTGTTATCCCCATCCATCTCGCGAAGCGCGTGATGGACCAATTGTGGACCACGGTCATGTGGCGCGCGGCTTCCTGGGTGCGACCATTCAGGACGTAACGCCCACGATGGCGAAGGCACTCAGCGTGAATGACGCCCAGGGCGTTCTCATCCCAGGCGTCACCCTCAAGGGACCTGCGTTCCGCCGCCGGCTACCGAACCGATGATGATCACGTCACGATGGCTCTCGTGCGGCGCGTTTATCCTTCCAAATGCATCGCGGCTTTTCGCAACCGTGATCTCTTCGACGCGCGTGGGCGATTGGCACGAGTTACTTTTCGACCTGCACCGTGTAGTCGCTACCTTCCCAGGAGTTGCTATCCGGCCAGAAGAATGTGAATCGGATCGGCGTTTCCTGTTTCGCGGCGATGGGGATGTCTACGAAACTAATTCCGAATCTGGTAGCAGAGGACGCCGTGTCTACGACGGTCGTCCACTCGTCGCGTGTCCAATGCAAATGGAACGCCGAGGGAACCTGAATGCGCAAGGTGTATCCCTTTTTGACAGTCCTCGCATGCCGATTCGGCTTCCATATCTCAAATAGTTGGCACTTCTTGCGGTCTCCAAGATATCGCTGCGCTACTTGTGGGATGCGGTCGAAAACCTGGCCGTCGGATACGGACCTCAGGAGTTTGACGTACTCCGCATGCGCCCACATGAGCGGCATGGCCGACCCGGTGGGTTTGCCGAGGAACATGTATGCGGACGGCAGATCCCGCTCGTCCCAAACCTGCTCTGGCAACAAACCTGTCGGAGAAGCGAAGCCTTCCATCGCTCTGATAAATGGCTTCACGTCTCGTCCAGCGGCAAGTTCAAAATGCGCCCGCTCTCCCGCGAGCAACGGCCAGGCTCGGCCCTGGCCCCATCCCCGGTAAGGACCGCCATCTTCTCGTTGCCCATAACCGTCGTGATTGTAACGATGCCACACCGATCCCGCCGAGGTGTCCGTTTTCAACATCGCGTCGATCACTTTCAGTGACTCCGTGATCAGCGGATCATCCGCTTTTCTAATTCCATAACGAACCAGCTCAAGAAATCCGGCATCGACGATCTCTTTCGCCGGAAATGAATTCTGCGCGCCGTACGGAAGATTCGTGATCTTCAAGGTTCCCGAGTTTGGATCTTCAGCGGGATCGGGATTACCCACATCGTCAGGAAGAATGCGAATGTAATGGCGTCGAATGCCTGGGACCAAAGTTCCTTCCGTGGTCACCGTCCACAAGTCCACGTGCGATTCCAAAAAGTCTGCGTATTGCTCAAGGAACTCCGCAGATCTGGTATCTCCCCTTTGTCTGCAGAAACAAGTCGCGGCTATCAACGCCGCGATGTTCGAAGCTAGAGTAGACGGCGAATAGCCACTGGCTTCCTCCCACCGCTCCTGTTGTGTCACTGGCCCGTGCCGAAGCAAATAATTTGCCGCCTTGAGCACCATAGGATAGGGGTCGAAGTCTATCAAGGCATTCAGCTGGTGGAGCCGCAAGGCGAGCAACACGGGAAAGGCCACTTCGTCCAACTGAATTCCACGCCAGTAGGGAGTTCCGTTCACCCAGAAGTTCTGCGCAAAACCACCGTCCTCTTGCTGCGAAACCGCCAGATAAATTAGCGCTCGTAGGGGGGTGGCGCTTTCACCGGCGGCCAGCAATGCCGATGCACTGTTGACCATGTCGCGAGTCCAGACCAAGTGGTATCCGCCTTGATCCATATCGCTCCGCGCTTCGCCCCAAGGGATGGCCAACGAAGCGATCAGCGCTCCTGGATAGGACTTGTCTTCGTGAGCGAGCAGCAAACTGAAACTGCTGTGGTACAAATTGCCTTTATCACATGAGAACTTTTCCAGCGGAAGCTGGTGCGCGCAAGTGCGCTCCCACTGGTCTTGGTATCGTTTGTGGTGCTCAGCGAAAGAAATTCCGAGCGCCTGCAGCAGCGTGGCGATGGCGTGATGCTGGGTATCGCCGAAGGCTAGTCCCAGGGTGAATTCGCGGTTTGTTTTTAGGTCGAGCTCCCCAGTGAGAGCTATATTCCCGTTTGTCGCGTGGTCAAACTCCCAGTCCATCTTAAAATCATGAGCTATATCGGTCCAGCCATCGCTCCGACCTACATAGCCGCACGATGTGCGAATAAAGGGTATGGTGGCCACCAGTGCCAGCCACATGCCGTCTTTCTGGGCCATCAGAATCTTGCGGCCATCGAGCTCCGCAACGTAACCATTGTTGCCCCATCCTCCAACTTCCAGGTGAGGAGCACACAGCGCGTATAGGTGGAGATTGGAAATGAAATCCTCGTCGCCGGTAATCTTGGTATGTTGCAAAACGCACGAAAGATGTGGTGCGGTGATGACTTCCTTCACAATCGTGTACCGGCCGTCGGGCGCTGAGTTCGTGCACCGATACCCCAGAGCATGATCGGAAAGGCGCTCGAATCTGGATTTGAGGTGACGCTTCTCTTCGTGGAAGAAGGTCTTGCCGTCCGTCACCAGGTATTGCAAGTCGCGAAGCTGTGGGCGATCCACCGTCGGATGAAAGACCTCGGTGATTATGCCGTTCCACAGCGTGAACCAGATTTGGCTGGAAGCGGAATAGGCGGTTCCGACCCCGTCCTTAGCGCCATTGGTCCAGCGAGGTTGAACACCAGGATGCCCAAATGCGCCATTCTTACTTTCTACCATCATCATTTATATCTCCTGTTGTCCGGCTTGCTCGTTCCGTCAATGAATCAGTGGAGCGAGAGCGATACACGTCAATCCCAATAAAAAGAACAAAAACATCGTCGCCAGCAAACCCTTGACCCGGCTTCCCGAGCCGCGAAATTCCTTCCACACAAAAATCCCCCAAATCGCGGAGATCATCGTATTGCCCTCGCCGAGAGAGAAGGACGTGGCCGGCCCGATCATCGGTACGGAAGAAGCTACAAAGTTGGCAATCGTGCCCACGCCCCAGATAACTCCGCCTAAGATTCCCCAGACATGTAGAGTCAGGTGGCCCTGGAAATAATCCTTCATTCGCAGCGGCCCGCCACTTATCGGGCGGCGCATCAGCCCATAGTTCATGGGAAAATTGGCGATCACGGCGCCCAAGGCGAAGACGAAATATACGGTGTAGGGTCCTAAATGACGCGGCCCTGTTAACGCCTTGGCAACGAAAGGATAGAAAAGGCCAACAGCCACGCCACAGGCTAGACTAAGTCCAACCCCTTTTTTACTTGCTTTCCCGCCTCCGGATAGGCCGCGATACGCGAATGCATCGAACAAAATGGCGATGCAAATCAGCGCAATTCCACCGAAGAGAAGTAACGGATTACCTTTCGGCAAGATGCCATAGTTGATGGTCGCCCCAATCACTAGCGCCAGGCCAGCTCCGATCGGAAACGCTACGGCCATGCCCGCCACGGAGATCGCCGCGACCAGCAGCAAGTTTCCGAGATTAAAAATCACGCCCCCGAAAAAAGCCTCTAGCAGGCTCTGCGCACTCGCGTTACTCAAATTGCAGAGAAAACTTTCGGGCGAAGACGGATTCGTGTTTCCGAACGTTAATCCAACCGCCAGCGCACAAGCCAGCAGGCCGCAAATGTAATCCCAATAGAACAATTCGAACCGCCAGTGCGCATCGATTTTCTGTGTGTTTGCCCAGCTGCCCCAACACAGCATGCTCAGGAGCATGAGCGCGAGCGCAGCCGCGTAAGTATGTGGGACAAACAATCGTCACCTGACCATTAGTTGGGTGAAGAGTGTGCTGCGTACCTCACCGGTAATGCTGAGTCTGTCGCTGTCGCGCGATCGGAACTACCTCTTCGTATTTATTCCGCAATTATTCCACCACCCAAATCGTTAACCCTTTGCCTCGGCGGACGAGCTCTTCGGCAGGGTCTCCATCAATGAGCTCTTTTAGCCACGAGAGCGATTTTCTGCCGATGACCACGGTGTCGCATTGGCGCGCCCGTGCCAGGCCCAGAATTTCCTGGCTGGCCCGGATGCCGTCCACGAGGTAACAAAAGTGCGCTTCAATTCTCGCTTTGGTAATCCCAGACCGCTGCAGAATAGCGTTCGCGTGATCCAAGGTGCGCTGTTCCGTCGTAGCTTCTTTCGTGTTCCATCGTGACTTGTATGAGCGAACCCGCTCTTTATCCGTGCCGCGGAACTCAACCAGTTGCGTAGGAGGTGATCCGAGACTGTGTACCAGGCAAATCTGGAAATTCGCCCGCCCCGCGGCCATGCGGGCCACGTATTGCAATGCTTTTGTCGTCGCGGGTGATTCATCGACAACAATTAGCAGCTTGTTGTTTTTCATCTGTTTGACGTGGCCTACCTTCCAAGGTTAAGCCGGGACCAATTTACTAGCGCCGTTGGTCTCTTCAAGGGTGATTTCCTTGGGTTTAATCGCGCGGTCTTGACCCAATCCCATCGTCAGCGCGGTCATTCCCGCAAGACCTCCCAATTCCATGGTCTCGACGGCCGAGCTGGGAACGATGACAATTGTGGAGTTCTGTTTCAACCCTTCATACAGCATGTTCATGGCTCGCAGATGGAATGCCACTGGATTGTTCGCGTAGGTCTTGGCCGCTTCGCCAAAACTCTCCGCCACTTGGCGCTCGGAATCTCCGAGGATCACGCGGGCCTGACGCTCGCGTTCGGCCTGCGCCTGCATGGACATGGCATTTTCCAAAGCCGAAGGAATCAACACATCCTTAACCTCCACCGAAATCACGTTGATGCCCCACGGCTCGGTGCGCTCATCAATAATTTTCTGCAGGATGCCGCTGATTTTGTCGCGGCCTTCCAGCATTTCCGACAACATAGTTTTGCCGATGACGTCACGCAAGGCCGTCTGTGATGCCCAGCTAATCGCGCTCTGGTAATCCGCTACGTCCAGGGCCGCTTTCTTGGGGTCGATAATCTTCCAAAACAAAACCGCATCTACATCTACGGGCACGGTATCTTTCGTCAAGGTTTTTTCGGCCTTGAACGAACTGGTCAACACGCGGGTATCGATCCAGTACGGAATGGTATCGATGAGCGGGATAATCATGAAGAATCCCGGTCCCTGGAGAGACCGGAACTTGCCTAGACGCAAAACCACCGCTTTGCTCCATTGATCGGCAACCTGAATCGCGGACGAGACTACCGAGGCCAGGAGCACCGCGCCTCCCAACACCCACACACCCTCAAAGTCAGCAGACACTCGGCGAATCGCGTATGCCACGACAGCTCCTGCGGCTACGATGACCACGAACACCAATAACGGAAACGAACCGTTTTTCCTCATCTCATTCACCTCTTTTCGATTTCGAGATTCTGCAACTCATTCCGCGCAAACCGTTTTGACTTTTGCTCGACCACCCTTCGCGGTCTTCTCATCCTGCAAATCATCGGTCATTTCCTCGAGCAGGCTGGCGAACCCTCCGGGACGGAGCGCCCGCTCCCCGAGGCATTCTTTTCCATCATCGATTGCTGGCAGCCAGAAGCAAGAGTTCTCGACCGGCAAGCAGAGAAACGCCGTGATCGACATCCCGACTAGCGTCAAAAGAAGACTGAATCCGGTTCCATCCGCGAGATGAGTGTCGCTTAGGACCAAATCAAACGTTTAGTCAACCAAGCGCTTGCGCGCAGATCGCAGGTCATCCACGAAATGGCATTGCAGCCCCCAGCTCTCCAACCGTTCCGTAAGGTTCGGAGAGCTGAGTAACCCCCGCCCCACCAGGAGTACCTCCGTACCCGAGAGCGTCATTTGTCACCCCTCAGGTATGTAGTTCCACAGGGAGCGCTCGACGCGAACGCGACATTCCGCGACGAGCGCAATCCACGGCTTCCGGCGTACAGTTCAGGACTTGGCGCTGGTCTCGTGCGCATACCCGCTAATTTCATGCAGCAGTGGTCGCGCTGATACCGGAACAGCTATTTTCCCGTCAAGAATCTCGTGGCGGTCGACATCATGCCCGTACATCGCGGTGTCTCCGCTCTTGTCGGCTTGTACCACTGCGCCGTCCAGGCTGACGCCGGCGAAAGCTCCCTTGGTTCTTGAGTACGACAGAATCTCGGCAGCCAGTTTTACGTCGGTGCCGGCAGCTGCATTCCGCCCCACGGGCCCCGCCGCTACAGAAGCGTCGGCGCCAAGCTTGAATTTATCTCCGAGCAAACTTTGCAAGGCGTGATCGTTCATGAATAGCATCACGAGGTCCGTAGAAGAGCCCCCGATCTGATATCCCACGCTTCCGCCGTCAATCGCGATAAATACCGGGGCGCTCCAGCCATGTCCCGTGCGGCAGGTTGCTAGTCCTCGGCCGTAGTTGCCGCCAAATATGAAAGCGAATTTCAAATCTCCTGGAATGATGGCGATGCACTTCGCCGATGCCAGCAGACCCTGCGGAATACCCTGATCCGGTGTGTTCATGATCTCCCGGAAGACTTCAGCAGCTTTGTGCGTTCTTTTGACGTCATCCTCGTGGTCCGAGGCCACCGCGGGTAGGGTCACAACTAACGCTAACGATACGCAGACAACAAGACGCTTCAACATTTTCTTTACCTCTTTCAAGTTTCGGTCCACTCGCGTGCGATACTGCTTCATGGATCTCGAATTCAATTCGTGAATCGCGGGGACTACGCTCCAAAGCAAAGTGTTCGCCCATTCCCAGGTGCGTACTTCCTGTCTTTAATCCTCATGTTGGTCCGCTTAATATCGGATCAACGATTTACGTTGCTTGCGCAATCTTAGATCCTGTTAATCAGCAAGACTGTTCCGAAAGAGACATATTGCGAAGTTAGGCCCGGATACGCCAAGAACGTGCCGCGCGGTGCCAGCACGTTCTTTTTCACTTAAGAGCAGCTCGTACTAAGAATTCGACGTGTCCGAATCTATCGGCCGACTGAACTGCGTTGTGGTTCGGCATTCGCGGGCGGTTAGCGAAACGCACTTGATTCATTAACTGCGTAATTCTGGTAATCGACCGTGAGTGTCTCCCTGCCGAATATCCTGACCGCCGAAACCGCTGTTTCTCGCGAGACAACCCAGAATCCATCGATCTTCTGATAGCTCCGCTCAAAATCCACCCGCTTGACCCAAAACGATGGGTTCTTCGCAAGATGGCCCGTGATTTTCACGATGGCGAAGTCCTGCGTGTCGATCCAGATCGTTCCGTCGAACAGGTCCGTTTCCTTGCGTTTCGGAATGGCGTGAACCACGGTGCACTCAGAGTTGCCGATTCTGTCCAGGGCCACGAGTTCGAAGGTGTAATTCTCCGGAGTGATCAAGCCCTCCGCATCTTTTTTAGCTCGTAGCCTTGTCTGTTCATCTTTCATGAGTTGGCGAAATACGCGCTGCCGCACCAAACCTGACCCTGTTGCGGAGGTTCTGACGAAGGTTTCTGTCGCTGGAGCTTGGTACTCCATGAGAACCACCTCCTGCGCAACCACCTCCCCTTTCTCGTTATGAACCTCGTAAGTGCGAACGGCAGACACCCGCTCTAAGTGATCTGCCTGCCAACGGTGGTACACGCTCATTTTGGAAAACAGCTCTGCCGTGCGTTCTTGTCCGGCGGCGGAAGAATCACGCGGCCTTGCTGCCTCCATGACGTTCTCAGCCGCCTTCTGAGGATGCGCAGAAGGATTCCCGACTGCCAGCATTCCCATCAAACACAGGCACCTCGTGATGAACGCAACTGCAGATCCCATACCTAATCTCCTGCCGATATCCTCGGAAGCTTCGCGGAACGGCTAACGCACGAATCGGGAGCGGATTCTGTGTCCCGACCCCATCACACGACGGGGAAGTCAGCGGCGCGGGCGGGAGGCGCACACAATTACGATCCCGCAAACGAGCGCGATGGCCCCCGCCACTGGAATTACCGGATTCATCCTCTGCGATCCAGCGTCCTGAACCATGAGTCGTATGGGTGATGCGAAACATGCGAGCGAAACGATTCCCAGACCGATCAACGTGATGCCCGCAATCAACAGTCTTTTCATGCGATCTCTTCCGCTGAGCGGGAGCCCTGGTGCGGGTTTGGCCACCTCATCTGGACTTTCGAGAGCTGACCGCAGAGCTGGTTCCAGAACAAAACTAACACTCTCGAAAAAGCAGCACTGTCCTCAACAGGACACTCTTACATTTTCCCGCCGTGACGGGCAGTTCCTGTGCGGTTGCTTGCATGAGGCCTGGTGATCGATCCGACGCTGGTAATCGACAGGGAGAGTTCCATAGTGTCCGAAACCGCACAGTTTCCGCGCTCTCAATCTGCCAGAGTCACTTTGGTACTCACCTTTTTTATTTGGGCGAACTGGTGGTACACGAGGAGATTTTCACATGTCCACAGAAAACTCGGTTGTAGCAGTCTATCGTACGCACACGGAAGCGGATGAAGCGGTCAAGGAATTACAAAAGGGTGGAATCGACATGCACAGCCTGTCGATCGTCGGGAAGGGGTACCACAGTGACGAGCATGCCGTGGGCTACTACAACATCGGCGATCGCATGAAATATTGGGGCAAGATGGGTGCCTTCTGGGGCGGTTTTTGGGGTCTGCTGTTTGGGTCGGCCTTTTTCATGATCCCGGGTCTCGGTCCAATCCTGGCGGCGGGACCCGTTGTTGGCTGGATCGTTGCCGCCCTAGAGAGTGCAGCAGTGGTGGGGGGAATCAGTGCCGTCGGAGCCGGACTCTATAGCATGGGCATACCCAAAGACAGTATTGTGAAATATGAAACGGCACTCAAGACCGATCAATTCCTGCTCATTGCACATGGTTCCGCTGCTGAAGTGGCGAAGACGCGGGATATTATCGAGCGCACTGACCCGGTGCACTTCTCTCTGCATTCTGGCGCCGCAGCCGCAGCCGCAGCCGCCGCGAAGTAGCTGCTCGCCGAGGCGCAAGGGCACGGCTACATCCATGAGCCTTACCCTTGCCCTTCTATCCAGCCTACTGCAGCGCCGTAGATCGCCACGAAGTTGTTAACCTTTGCCGTTTTTCCCAACCATCCCGTCTCGCTCTGGCTCAGGGAGAGTGTCTATGGAAGTCAAAGCCACGACGGACAGGAAAGGCTTCGTGTACCTCGCCGCCGCCATTTCGGCTCTCGGCGGATTGCTTTTTGGCTATGACATCGGTGTTATCTCGGGCGCCATTCTCTTTATCAAAACGGATTTCTCCCTTTCTCCCGGCATGGAGGAGATTGTCGTCAGCTCGGTCCTGCTGGGTTCCCTCTTGGGAGCGTTGGTCGGGGGAGCTTTGGCCGATCGTTTGGGGCGCCGGAAGCTACTGATAATCACTGCGGTTGTTTTTGTCTTCGGCGCCATCGGCGCCGCTCTCTCGCCTGCAACCGTCTGGCTAATCACCGCCCGCGTCGTTGCCGGAACCGCGATCGGCATCGCTTCCTTTGTAGCCCCTCTCTACATTTCCGAGATCGCACCGGTTGCGATACGAGGCAAGCTCGTTTCCATTAATCAGGTGGCCATAACCAGCGGGATTGTCATTTCCTATCTCATCGATTATGGCTTCGCCGGCTCTGGGTCTTGGCGATGGATGTTTGCATTGGCGGCCATTCCGGCGGTTGCATTTGGCATCGGGCTACTTTTCATTCCAAACAGTCCGCGTTGGCTCGTCCACCGCGGGCACCAGGACCAAGCCCGCGCCGTACTGGAGCGTATTCGCCGCCACGAAGAGGTCGAATACGAGCTCAGTCAGATCGTGAATAGCGTCGGCCAGCAAAAGGGCAACTGGTCGGAACTCCAAAGTCCACTATTGCGGCCCGCCATGATCGTCGGGATTGGTCTGGCTGTTGCACAGCAAGTGACTGGCATCAATACGGTGATCTATTACGCGCCTACCATTTTAAGATTCGCTGGCCTATCCTCGGCATCGGTGGCCATTTTGGCCAGCGTCGGGGTCGGAATCGTCAACCTTCTACTAACAATCGTTGCCATGCAATTAATCGATCGCGTGGGCCGTCGCCCGCTACTTTTGCTGAGCTTGGCCGGAATGACTCTCGGTTTGTTCGTACTGGGCCTCGCCTTTTCCCTTTCGCAATTGTCCGGCAGTCTCGGCTGGATTGCCGTGGCCAGCCTCATGGTCTACGTCGGCTCTTTCGCTGTTGGGTTGGGTCCTGTCTTCTGGCTGATCCTTTCCGAGATTTACCCCTTGCGCGTCCGCGGGCGGGCCATGAGTGTCGGCACGGTCGCCAATTGGGGCGCCAACTTGCTCGTGGCTTTATCATTCCTGACGCTTACTCGCGTTCTTGGCAAACCGGCCACCTTCTGGTTGTACGCCACCATCAGCGTAGGAGCTTGGCTCTTTGCTTTTTACCTGGTACCCGAAACCAAAGGGCGTAGCCTCGAGGACATTGAAGAGCACTGGCGGATTAAAAAGACTTCCCCCACAGCCTAAGGTCCTACGCTTTTTTGTGCAACGCGTTTTTCTACTTTCCTCGCGCGGCAAGGCGACTAACAAACATTGCCAAAAGTTTTCTAGCTCATTTTGGAGATGGTTTTTTTTCACGACTTCAATTTCATTGGTGCGCGTTGGCAGCCGCCTGGTTACTTTGCCCCTTCACCTGCGCCAGCAGATTCTCGTCCTGCTGTTGTACCGCGGCCGGCAGTTTCGCGTACTCCATCTTTTCGGCCTCGCCTTGCCCTGGCCCTACGATGTATTCGACAAAGTCCCTGACCGCCTGCCCTTTTGCTGCGGTCTTTCCCGTTAGGGGAACAAGGAGGAACGTAAGGCCCGTGATCGGGTAGGCGTCTTTCGCGGTTGCTGGCGCATCGACGATGGGCGCGCGAACATCTTTGTTGAGTTCCACGCTAAACGCATCAATAGCGGCCGTGGCGCTCGCCGCACTTGGCAAGATCCAGTTCCCCGCGCGATTGCGTAGCAGGGCCACCGGCAGATTGTTCTGCGTGGCGTAGATCAGCTCGACATACCCAATTCCGCCCGGAGTGTTTTTAACCACCCCCGTAACACCCTCGTTGCCTTTCCCTCCCAGACCCACCGGCCAATTTACGGATATGCCCTTTCCTACCTGTTTTTCCCATGCAGGACTGACTTGCGCCAAGTAGGTTGTGAAGATGTTCGTCGTTCCGCTGCCGTCCGCGCGGTGCGCGACAACGATGCCGTAGTTGGGAAGGGCCAAGCCGGGATTGTCTTTCTTGATCGCCGCATCGCGCCAGCTCTTAATTTTGCCCAAATAGATTCCCGACAACGTCTCGGCCGTCAGCTTCAACGGCGTCTTCAACTCGGGCAGGTTGTACGTCATGCACACCGGCCCGGCACTTTCTGGAATTTGCACCAATGGCGGCATCTCCTTCAATTGTTGGTCGTCAAGAGCCGCATCCGACGCACCAAAGTCCAGCACCCCGTCCTTCAGTTGTTGAATGCCCCCTCCACTGCCAATCGACTGATAGTTGATCTGCACGCCCGGATGACTGGCTTGGTAGTCGCCTACCCAATGTGTCATCGCCGGGTAGATGAATGAACTGCCGGCACCAATGATCTGGATCGAGTTTTGCGAGGCTCCCGATTGCGGCTTTGATCCTGAGTTACACGCCACCATTGCCGTCCCGAGAAGAAATGCCGCGGTTAGGCAAAAAAAATCGCGCCGGCGCGAATAAATAGACATAAATGAACCTCTATTACCGTTGGATGCGATCTTCAGAGAAAGATATTGTTACGGAAGTGTGAATACTTTGGACCGCACTGGGGTGTCTTGAATTTTGAAATTGGCTTCCCGTCCAGCAACGCCGGCGGCGGCGAGAAAGGCGTTCACATCGAATGCCCGCGCTGGTTGAATCGCTTTGTCTGTCACTCTCCGCGGGCCTCATACGGACACTTCTAGCGGTGACTGGAATGGCGAAAGCCATGGATGACGTTAAGCGCGCCTACCAGATAGACCCGAACTCTCTTCTCGTGCTGCCATTGTGTGCGATCTTGAACAGACGCCTCAAATCAGGGCCTGATAAATTGGCACTGCGTGGGGTGCAACATCTTGGGTAGGAGAAGATACGCCGTCGCGTCGAAATGCGCCACCAAATTTACTCTAAGGACGGTGTTATGCCTCGCCGCAAGCGTGGCGATTCTTCTCGGTGCATCGACTTCGATTGCTACGAAACGTCCCGCGCCGTCAATTCCGACAGCCGGGACCACGGAGCTCGAAATGCAAGTCCTGCTCGATCGCGCAGGCTTCTCGCCGGGTGAGATCGACGGAAATGTCGGTAAGAACAGCAGCAAAGCCTTGGCGGCTTTCCAGGCCGCGCGCGGGCTGGCACCGGGCTCCCGGAATCGGACGGCCGTGCTCCAGGCGCTCGCTGCCGGTGCCGTCGTTGAGCCGATCGTCTCCTACACCATCACCGCCGAGGACGTGAGAGGGCCGTTCAGCGAGAAGATTCCGAAAGATATGCTGGAGATGTCCAAACTTCCGGGCCTCTACTACACCTCCGTCCTGCAGGAGCTAAGCGAGAGATTCCACTCGGCGCCGGCCCTGCTCAAACACCTAAATCCCAGCGCCCAGTTCGCGGAGGGTGAGCAGCTCAGAGTGCCGAATGTTGCGCGTATCCAGCGAGAGACGCCGGGCGTCGAGCGCGTCGGAATCGCGAAGGTGGTTGTCTCGAAGCAGGCATCGGTGTTGAAAGTGTATGACAGGAAAGGCCAGGTTATTTTTTTCGCCCCTGTGACCAGCGGCAGCTTGCACGCTCCGCTCCCCTTCGGAAATTGGAGGGTCACGGAGGTCCGGCGATACCCGACCTATGACTACGACCCCGACTTGTTCTGGAATCCCAATCCCACCAGTGCTAAGGCGATAATCGCCGCGGGCCCGAACAATCCGGTGGGTGTCGTGTGGATTGGCATCAGCGATCCCCATTACGGGATTCACGGCACGCCTGAACCTGGGGAAATCGGCTATTCCCAGTCCGACGGGTGTGTGCGGCTCACCAACTGGGACGCCAGCAAACTGGCCGGCTTGGTAACTACGGGCACGCTGGTGGTGTTCGAGGAATGAGCGAGAGCAAAGATCGATGAGGTGCGTCCATATGTGGATTTGCATGATTTGTCTCCGGTGCTTCGACGCGCCGCATGGTCACGCGAGATGAATGGTCTTCGAGGGATGGCCCTTCAGCTCTGCGTTCTTATCTCTTTTCTTCTCCTGGCGGTTCTCGCTTTTGGCGGGGCCTCTTCCATTCTCGAGATGACTCCGCCCATCAGTGGCCTCACGCTCGCAAACCTGCGAGATACCTTCGAGGAAATTCATAACGGACATCGGCACGAGGCGATCGATATTATCGAGCCGAGGGGAACACCGGTGCGGGCGGTGGTACGCGGAACCATTCAAAAATTGTTCCTCAGCATACCGGGCGGCAAGACCATCTACCAGTTCGATGAAGTGGGAGAGTATTGCTACTACTACGCGCACTTGGATCGCTACGCGGAAGGGTTGCACGAGGGAATGTCGGTCCAGCCTGGAGACATCATCGGTTTTGTGGGTTCGACGGGAAACGCGGTTGAAAGCACGCCACACCTACATTTTGCCATCTTCGCGTTGGGGGCGGAAAAGCGGTGGTCGCGAGGGACGGCCGTGAACCCCTATCCTGGCTTGGTCGCCGCAGTGAAGCGAGCCAATTGAGCCACAGACCTCATCTCTCGGCAGTTGGCCTCGATACCACGGAGTGGAGAAAACCATTCCAACTACGAGGGATTTCCAAAAAAAGCATTTCTCCGAACTCCGGTTCAGCTCAATGCAATGTGTATTTGGGCGGAAACTCTCTCAATAGATTGTTGGGTACGCTGGAGAATCGAATTGTCGGAGACTGAATGGCGGAGAGGGTGGGATTCGAACCCACGGTACGGTTTCCCGTACGCTCGCTTTCGAGGCGAGTACTTTCAACCGCTCAGTCACCTCTCCGCGGTGGCCGGTGCAATTTTATCGTAACAGAGCGTCACGTTTCCGGGCAATCCGCGTGGTTCACCTGGGTAGAACGGCGTTGATGTGCGTGGCCGCGGATTGACGCGCACACGGTCGCGGATCTGTAAACGCGACGCCAAGCTCTAGCGCCTTGCGGCAAAAAACGCCTGCAGCAACGCCACCGACTCTCCCGCGAGAACTCCGGTGGTAAAGGGCACCTGATGATTCAACGCCGCATGCTCCAGCGCGCTGAAACAGGTGCGCACCGCTCCACCCTTCGGGTCATCGGCGCCGTAGACCAGCCTTCCGACGCGCGCCTGAATCATCGCGCCAGCGCACATAATGCAAGGTTCCAGCGTCACGTACAGCGTCGTATCCGCCATACGATAATTGCCAAAATGCCGGGCCGCGGCGCGCAACGCCACAATTTCCGCGTGTGCCGTGGGATCACAATCGCGAATGGTGCGATTCCCGCCGCGCGCAACGATTTCTCCGTCGCGCAAGAGCACGGCGCCAATCGGCACCTCACCAGCGGCCGCCGCCGCGCGAGCCTCTTCGAGCGCTTCCCGCATGAATTGGAGATCCGCTTCCACGTGCATTGCATCAAAGATTAGCATCCGTGCGAACGCCGCGCCTAGCCGCGCAAATGGCGCTCCAGAAAATCCGTGGCGCGAAATCCCGCGGTTGTCACACGCGGCTCAACTATTCGCGGTGCTTCCAAAAATCCGCGGAGCTCATCACCGGAATCACCTCAAAGTCCACCAAATCCTTCCAGCGCTCCATCCAACCCTCCAGTAATTCAGCGCGCGCCGCCTCCATAATTTGAAAACACCGGGCACTCCGCGCATCCACCCAACTCGCGTGATACACCACGCCTTCCGGCAGCATGCGCCCTTGACTTTTGAATCGCGCCCCAATCGGCCGCGCGTCGCCGTCCTTAAACCGCTCGATCACCATAAACAACATGCACCCAGTCTACCCCACGCGATTCCACAGCGCTTTGCCGCTTTGCTTGACAATCCGATAGCCTCGCAAGAGACTTACACCTCGCACAAAAGCTCCAAAACGAAGTCTGCACGGAACTTCGCGCGCCGGATTTTTCCGCGCGCTGGGAAAAACGACAATCATGGAACTGCGAAAAGATCCCATCACGCAAAGCTGGGTGGTCCTGGGCCAGCGCGAATCCCTCGGCGAATCCCAAGCCTGCCCGCTGGACCCTGAAATCGTCGATAAACTCCCGGCGATCCACTCCTATCCCGCCGAGGGTACCTGGCAAGTTCGCGTCATTGCCCATCCCGATCCGCTCTACCACATCGAAGGCGAAACCGCCCGCCTGGCCGAAGGCATGTACGACAAAATGGGCGCAACCGGGGCTCACGAAGTGGTCATCGAGAGCCGCCAGCACGAAAAACACATGTCGCAATTCAGCGACGATGAGATCGACCGCGTCCTCTCCGTCTGGGGCGCGCGCATCTCCGATCTTAAAAAAGATTCGCGCTTTAAATACGTCAGCATTTTCAAAAATCAAGGCACGCTGGCGGGAGAAGAGTTCGCCCACGCCCACTCGCAGATCGCCGCCACCGTCTTCGTGCCCCGGCGTATCAAGTACGAACTCACCGCCTCTCACGAATGGTACAAAGACAAAGAGCGCTGCATTTTCTGCGACATGGTCCGCCAGGAAGAAAAATCCGGCAAACGCATCGTCGATGTGCAGGGCGACTACTACGCCCTCTGTCCTTACGCTTCGCGCGTGCCCTATGAAACGTGGCTGATGCATCGCCGCCACAATCATCTGTTCGAGCAGCCTCGCGCGGGATCGAATCGGCGACACCTCGCCGCGCTCCTCGGCCGGGTTCTCCGCCGCCTGGAAAAAGTCGCGCCGGCCTTTCACCTGGTGGTGCACACTTCGCCCAATACTCGCAGCAAAAAGGGAGAGCTCGCGGGGTACTGGAAGACGCTTGCCGACGACTACCACTGGCACATCGAAATCATGCCCATCGTCGAATCGCGCAGCAAGTCCTACAGCATCAAAGAGGTCTATTTCAACTCGGTGCTTCCCGAACAAGCCGCGGAAAAACTTCGCGCCCTCGATCCCAATTCTTGAGCGCCGGGTTCGCCCGATTATTCAGAATCGCGGTTTTTTTGGATAGCGATTGGTTCGGAGGACGGAACTCGCGCTCCCGCAACGAAGCTCGGCACTCACCTGGCTTCAAGCCGGCAAATAAAAGCAATCGGGAATGCCGCGTTATTTTTTAGCAATGGCTACCGAGGCGCTGGTGGTTTCCCAATTGAGGTGCAGGGTGCAGCCGGCTCCGGTTTTGTCAAAGGCAATGGTGAAATTTTCCAAAGCGGCCGGCAGAGGAGTGGCGGTCATGTCGATGCGGGCGAAGTCGCTGTCGGCGCCGGGGTAGGGAACTCCCCACTCGCCAGTTTTCTTGCTGATGATCAGGATCCACTTGTCTTTATCTGGAATCGTGAAAAGCGTGTAATGGCCGGCAGGGATAGTTTTGCCGCCCACGGTCACGTCGGTGCTGGCGACGAACGTGGTAGCCTCGTTCGCTCCGGCGCGCCAGACTTCACCGTAGGGCACCAGGCCGCCAAATATTTTGCGGCCTTTGGCGCGAGGGCTCGAGTAGGCGATGGTGACGGTGTTGCCGCCGCCGAGGTCGCACTGAGCGGTCGCGGCCGGGCTGGGACGTGACTGCTGCGCGGCGTGTACGCCCATAAAAGCTCCCACCGCGAGGGCGCAAAGCGCCACGAGTATGGCAAGATTTCTCATTTGGCCTCCCCTATTCCAATTTAGCCCAGTCTAGCGAATCGCTGAAGAAAGTCCAGGGCTGCGAAATCCGCGAGCCGGCGGCGGCCAGGGATCGGAACAGCCTGCTGCCACAGTGAGCGATTTTGGCGCCGAACGCAAGAGCATGCCGTGCCGTTTCCGATGGGCAGGTAGAAATGGATTTCAGAACTACCATTTTAGTACTCAGCGTTGATGCGGATGGCGACGCCCTGCATCGACGGATATTCTTGCTACGGTGCACGCACGATCGGGCCCGCACGGAATGGAACGCGGAAGGCGTGGCCTGACGAGCGACAGAACGGAATTAAGATGGCGACATCGCAAAATATGACTCCCACCTGGAAGGAAGAGATCATGTATCGAGTGCAGAGGTTTCAAACGGCCGCGCGCGAAGGCGGGTTTGTCGTGGTGAAGGGTTCGGCGGAGGGCAGCGTCCTGTGGCTAAGGAAAAGCAAATTGGATGACGGTCGGGAGACGCATCAACGGATGTGCGTGGACCGGCTCACAAATAGCGCCACGGTGTATTGGATGGATGTACCCGGAAAAGTGATCTCGAAGACGTTTCGGGGCGTCGTGGCGCTGCAAGAATGGCTCAAGTCAGAACCGGAAACATGTCGCGCAACGATGACATTGGGTACTCGCGCGAGAGACTCGAAGCGGAGCGCCAAAGTCAGCCTGTCGCCGCGGACTTTGACCGTTCTCAAGGCTCGGTGACCCGGCTGAAAAATTCTTATAGAATCCCATTTCGTGCGACTTGCGTTCGAGGTCGCGTGCGCACCAGGTGTTGCGAATTGGGTTTTATGGAAAAGCCATTAGCCCCTCCGCTGCGCGGACGGCAGGGACATTTCAGGCTGGAGTCCGGGCATCATGGCGATCTGTGGTTCTCGCTTGAGACGTTATGCCTCCAGCCTCGCGTCATCCGTCCCTTGGCTGCGCAACTCGCGGCACAACTCAAGCAGTACAAAGTCGAAGCGATCTGCGGACCGCTGGTTGAGGGCGCGTTTGTGGCGCTGATGGTGGCGCTCGAACTGGGTTGCGATTTCGTGTATGCCGAACGATTCCAGGACACCACTCGCGACGGATTGTTTCCCGTGGAGTATCGCCTGCCGAAAGCTCTACAGCCGAGCGTCAAAGGCAAACGCGTCGCCATCGTCAACGATGTGATCAATGCGGGATCCGCGGTGCGAGGGGTCTTCCATGATTTGCGGGCGAACGGCGCGGAAATACTGGCGATTGGCGCACTTCTGGCCCTGGGAGACGCCATTGTGCACTTCGCCGACGAGCAACGCGTGGCGCTAGAGCTGCTGGAACGCAGGGCCAACAACCTTTGGATCCCCGAGGAATGTCCGCTGTGCGCCGACGGCGTGGCGCTGGAGATCGTGGGTACGTCGTAAAGAGCGGCCACGCATTGTTGCCCATAACCGTTGGCAGGCAGAAACTGCGCGGTCGAGAGGCGCTCGCGGTTCTTTACACATTTGTAAGAATTGTGTTAGCCTTGAGTAGTCGAAGAGAAAAGAAAAAAATCAGGGAAACGACGGAGACGGGCACTTGAGCGCAACGAAATCAGTGTTGATCGAACAGTTCCGGGCCCATGTCAAGGATACGGGCTCGCCGGAAGTGCAAATCGCGCTTTTGAGCGAGCGGATCAGCTATCTGACCTCGCATCTCAAGTCCCACGTGAAGGACCATGCCTCACGGCGCGGCTTGATCATGATGGTGAACAAGCGGCGGCGTTTGCTGGACTATCTTAACCGCCGGGACCCGGTAAGGTACCGCGAGATTGTCGATCGTCTTAGTTTGCGCAAGTAACCGGCTATTGTGGCCGGTTTTTTTGCGTTTTCGCGCAATCACAATTTTAGAGCAGCTTCCGGGGGATTTGCGGAAGCCGGCTTTCGTGGTGTAGTTGTTCCAGCGTGCTGGTGGATTCCGCTGGGCTTTCTCCTCTCTTCTTCCAGATGAACGTTGCCGAAGTGTTTGGCCGGTGCGCCGCTTGGCGGTGCGCGGACCTGTATAGCTGCTCCGCGAGAACGCGGAGCCAAAGGAAATGAATTATGTCTGAGAAAAATGCGATACCAGTGCCATTTAGCGTGACCGTGGATGTGGGTGGACGTCCCCTGATTTTGGAGACGGGAAAAATCGCGAAACAGGCGAATGGCGCGATTGTGGCGCGCTATGGGGATACGGTGGTGTTGACCACCGCTTGCATGGCTACGACCATGAATGACCGCGACTTTTTACCGCTGACGGTGGACTATCGCGAGAATACCTATTCGGCGGGAAAAATTCCCGGAGGATTTTTCAAGCGCGAGGGCCGGCCTTCAGAAAAGGAAGTTTTGACCTCTCGATTGATTGACCGGCCGATGCGGCCGCTATTTCCCGAGTCCTGGCGCAATGAGACTCAGATTGTGGCCATGGTGCTGTCCGCGGACAGCGACAACGATCCCGATGTGATTGCGGTGACCGGCGCTTCGGCAGCGGCTTATTGCTCGGATCTTCCATTTACCACGCCGATTGCGGCGGTGCGTGTCGGGCTGCTGGATGGAAAGCTGGTTGCGAACCCCACGGTGACGGAGCAGAAGAAGAGTCAGCTGAACATCGTCATTGCCGGCACGGATACGGCAATCGTGATGGTGGAATCCGGCGCCCTGGAAGTCTCGGAAGAGGCGGTCGTGGAGGCGCTGGAATTTGGTCACGAAAATATCCGAAAGATTGTTGGAGCGATTAAGGAGTTGCATGCGAAGGTCAACCCCAAGAAGGTGACGGTTGCGCCGCTGCCGTTTGACGAGGCGCTGTACAAAGAAATCGACAAGAAATATGGGGCGAAGTTGCACGATGCTTTGGACACGCAGAAGCATCCGAAGAAAGAAAGCTATGAACTGGTGGATGCGCTCAAGGCGGAGCTGAAAGCCTCGATTCCGGAAGAAGATGAAGAGAAGCTGACGCTGGCGAAGCGGGCGTTTGAGAAATTGCGCGAGACGATTTTCCGCGACGATGTTTTGAATAAGAAGCGCCGTCCGGATGGTCGCGCGTTTGACGAGATCCGGTACATCTGGTGCGAAGTGGGTTTGTTGCCGCGCGTGCATGGTTCGGCGCTGTTTACCCGCGGCGAGACGCAGGCGCTGGCGACGTTGACGCTGGGCACCAAGGAAGATATGCAGCGGCTGGACCTGCTATTCGAGCACGACCAGTTCAAGCGTTTCATGCTGCATTACAATTTCCCGCCGTTCAGCGTGGGCGAAGTGAAGTTCCTGCGCGGTCCGGGACGCCGTGAAATCGGTCACGGAGCGCTGGCGGAACGCGCGCTGATGAATTTGCTGCCGTCGAATGAGTCGTTTCCGTACGCCATGCGCTTGGTTTCGGACATTCTGGAATCGAACGGGTCCTCGTCGATGGCTACCGTATGCGGCGGTTCGCTGGCGCTGATGGATGCCGGCGTGCCGCTGAAGGCGCCTTGCGCGGGCATCGCGATGGGTTTGGTGGTCGAGAACGATAAGAAATACTCGATCCTCACGGACATCGCGGGCGCGGAAGATCATTACGGCGACATGGATTTCAAAGTGGCCGGAACGCGTGAAGGCATTACCGCGTTGCAGATGGACATCAAGGTGCTCGGCGTCAGCATTCCGATGATGCGCGAAGCGTTGGCGCAGGCGAAGAAAGCGCGTCTGCAGATTTTGGACACCATGGAAAAGACGCTTAGCGCGGGCCGCGGACAGATTTCTTCGTACGCTCCGCGTTTGTACAAGCTGAGCATTCCACAAGACAAGATTCGCGATTTGATCGGGCCGGGCGGAAAGAAAATCAAATCGATTATCGAACAGACGGGCGTGAAAATCGACGTGCTGGAAGACGGCACGGTGCACATTTTCTCGACCAGCGGAGCGGGTGGCGACGCGGCGTTGCAGATGGTGCGCGACGTTACGGCCAGCGCGGAGATCGGCAAGACGTATCTGGGCAAAGTGGTGCGGCTCGCGGAGTTTGGCGCGTTCGTGGAACTTTTCCCGGGCACGGATGGCTTGCTGCACATCAGCGAAATTTCCGAACATCGCATTCGCGACGTTCGCGACGAGCTGAAGCTTGGCGACCAAGTCCTGGTCAAGGTGCTCTCCATCGAAGGCAACAAAGTGCGGTTGTCGCGCAAAGCGCTCATTAAAGAAGCGCGCGAGAAGCAGCAAAAGAGCGCGAGCGCGGCGGGAGTCGGGACGGGCGGCGACGGCGGCACGGCGCACCACGGCAGCTCTGAACACGAGGCTGCGGGTGGGCAAGACGAGGGTGCGCCCATCGGGCATCCAGGTGACGGCGAGTAATCTGCTGTCACGCACCGAAAGGATAAAAAAGCCCGGCGCAATTGCCGGGCTTTTGTTTTTTACGATCCTCTACAGAAAATTAAGCTTGCAAGGCTGCGACTAGTGGGTGGCGCATGCCGCTTTGGTTTGGTGCACGGCATCGAGCGCGCCCCAGAGGGCGTCCAGGGCTTCGTTGGTGGTGGAGAGAGTTTCGCCATCATCCTCGGTGGCGTTTTCGAGCAGCCAGTTGCGCCAGGCGGCGCGATGCGCTTTGTCAGCTTCTTCGTGTACCTGGAAATAGGCCAGCGCGTGCGGTTGCGTGATGTTGTAAAAATTCCGGAGGCCGGCGATTTTGGTGGTGGCGATTTCCGGGACTTGGGCTTCGTAAGCGTACAGGGCGGCTACCGCTTCGGGGATGGAGCGGTCGCCGCAGATTTCGCGGAAGGTTTGCACGACATTTTGCGTGCCGGGGAGCGACGGGCAGCAGGTGATGTCGTCCTCGTCCACGCCCAAGGCGGCCGCAAAATCGCGCCAAAGTTTAGGGTGCGAAGCGGTGGGGTTTTCTTCTTCCGCTAGATTCTCTTCCACGATTTGCCGGATCGGGCCTTGCGTGCGGGCGGCAAGGACGCGCAGGTGCTTCGGGAAAGCTTCCACATGACGGTAATACTGGGCGGCGTAGAGTTGCAAGGCTTGCCTGCTTAGCTTGCCCGCTCGCCAGTCCTGGTAGAAAGGGTGATTCAGAAGACTCTTACCGGCGATGGCTGCGTCGATTTGGTCGAGCACATGGATGTTTCCCATAAGGCCTCCGGGGGCGCGGTTGGCGGAATCGCGCGGTCCAGTTCGAGGGGCGCATTGTAGCAAAGTTTCGCTCGAATTGATGTAGGTACCGGAGAAGAGGGGCAAAGAGGGGTTGGAAGCCACCCTCAATAGGCCTCCCGTAGAGCTAGAAACCCACTCTCCGGGCGGGAAGTTAGGTATGACGCGAACTCACCTGAGCTCTACCGGCTGGTGCCTAGAGGTTGCGACGAACTTCCCGGATGTACCCCCGGATTCGCGAAAGGTTGTGAGTATAAAGGGAGTTAAAGTACCTTTGTTTTCACAACCTTTCGCAAGTGTTCATTTTGCAGGGGTTAGGGGCGCATTTTGTTGTATAAATGGTTACTACAAATCTGCCGGGTTTTCCGCAGGGGGGTATGAGTCGCGGAAGACTTTTTCGGTTATCGCAGCCGGTCATGAGCCAGGGTTGATGCTGGAGGGTGGGCGCACTTTTCTACGGGGTTGATATTACAGGATAGTGCCCAGCTTGTCAAGGGCTAATTTTGGGCCCGAAGGATCCACTAGCATTGCCGACCAGAGGAGTCCCCCGACGAACCTCTTTTGGCTGGGAAACAGGGAGGGAATCCATACCGGAGATCGGCGCTAAGCATAATGTAGTGAGTAACTTATGCGCGTTGCGGGTCGCGGAACCCGCAAGACTGAGCGGTAGGTCGGCCCTTTGGCTCCCAAGGCGGCACTTCCAAAGTGGTTTTAGTACTCTCAGTTCCTCCTGACTAGGGGTCAGTATGCCTACCGCTCTATTGGTCATTCTAACGGGGCGCAATACCATAATTCCCAGTTTGGAAAAGGTGACACGGTATGAGCGCACGCTTTCGCATTTTGCTTAGTTTCGGGTTCCTCTTATTGTTTGGCGCCGGCGCGGTTAAAGCAGACACCATGCTGTTTTTTACGCTGACGGGCCCGGTGGATGCCACGTTTGAGCTTTCAAGCAATCCGTTCGTGAGTCCGGGCAATTGTGATCCAGGTTTCGGCTTCCTGGTGACGCCGCTGGATCTGACGATCAACGGCGCGGCTTCGGACGACATCCTGGCGTTCTATTCGGTGGCGGGAGGTGGGGGATTTGCGGCGTTCGACAGCGAGTGGGATCCGGATTTCTCGCTGTACGGTCCGAAGTTGTATCACGGGAAGGAATGGAAGCCGAAATTCCACCCGAGCGCTGATCCTATCGCCCTCACCGATGAGGACGGAGCAGACTACGAACTTACGATGACCGCGGTTTCCACGCCCGAGCCATCGTCACTCCTTTTACTCGGCGGGATTTTGCTGCCGCTGGGACTGTTGGCAAAGCGCTGGGCATAGATTCTTAGCAGCAACTGACACAATCAAAGAAAACGTAAGTCAGCGAACCGCAAACGGAGAGGTACATCCGGCTGCGGTTTTTTTTGGGCTGGACCACGAGCGATGGCTTCAGCGGAAATGCATCTGAGCGAGGAAACCTTACGCAAAGGATGCCACGGCAAGCTGGGCGTCGTCGAAGACTTCGAACAGGTTGAGCATGCGCACGAGCTTGAGGGTTTGAATGGTGAACTTGGACGGATTCAGGAGCTTGACCGAGCCGCCGCTTTGTTTCGCGGCAGTGTAATAGCGGACCAGCAAGCCGATGCCGCTGGAATCGATCATGGGGACTTCTTCCAAATCCAGGACGAAGCGGGAGTCTCCCGCGGCGATCAAGTCGGTAAAGGTGCGGTTCAGGCGATCGAGGGGCGGGCCATTGGTTAATTTCCCGATGAGTTTGATGACCTTGACCTTGTCCTGCGTACGAACGTCGATTTCCAAGAGAAGCTCTCCCCCGCGCGGCCGCCGGCGAATGCGGAGGCAATCGCGCGGCGCGTTGACAGTGATAAGTGCGTCTGCTAAAGTCCGGCACTGCTCAACTGAAGCAGCAGCTAATATGCAATAAAAGAGGGTGGCTTTACCAGCGTTCTGTCCCTAGCGCGCTAAATTCAAGTGAGTATTCGCTGGTGGCCAGGACCGAGAATTGAACATCGACATTGGAGACGTAGCGGTCCGATTGCTGGCGGACCAGGGACTTTCCTCCCGGGCGCGCACCATCGCGCGAACCCTCGCCGAACTTCTGCCGGAAACCGCGGTTAATCTTTACATTTTAGGAAGCGCAGGGGATAGCCAGGTGTGGCGCTGCATGGCCAGTGCGGGCGAGGTGTCGGTGCACAGCACGGCAATTCCCGCGGACTCCGGGACGCTGGGCGAATTATTTTTAGAGAAAGGCGCGCTGCTGTTTCCCGGGGAGGATTTGCCGCGGGAGCAGTACGCGCACCTGGATATTCGCCGCACGATGAGGGCGCTGGCGTATGTACCGCTGGTGAACGGCGAGGAACTGATTGGGGCGTGCGAGATTTTGAGTTTCAACGAAGGATTGTCGGAAACGGAGATTGGCGAGCTCGAGCCAGTGGCGCAGGTCAGCGCGGCGGCGCTGGTCGCGGCGCAGAATTATGAAATCGAACGCGGGGACACGCTGGCATCCATCAACCGCGTGACGCAACTCTACGACATGGAGAAGATTTTCTCTTCGACGCTGGAGATGGATGAGTTGCTGCCGATCATCGGGTCGAAAATCCGCGAGGTGATGGAGTGCCAGGCGGTGAACATCTGGCTGCTACAGGCGGATGAGTCCGTGGAGTTGATGCATCAGTCGGGATTCGATCCCACGATGGCGGAAAAGAGTTCGCAGAAAGCCGGCGAGGGCCTGGCCGGAGCGGTTTCCGATAACGGCGAGCCGTTGCTGGTGGACGATGCTGGAGATCCACGGCTGGTGGAGCGCAACGGAAGCCACACGGAAGGACGGATTGTCTCGCTGATCGTCGCGCCGATCATGGACAAGGAGTCGCTGGTTGGCGTCATCGAAGTGGTGAACAAGATGGATGGGACGTTGCTCGATGACGACGACCTGTTTGCGTTGGGAAGCCTGGCGGACACGGCGTCGACGGCGTTGCACAACGCCAGCCTGTTGCTGGCGGAACGCAAGGTGGAAATTCTCGAGACGCTGGTGACCGTGAGCCACCAGATTACCTCGACATTGAACCTCGAGCGCATGCTGCAGACCATTGTGGACGCTCCGCAAGCGGTGATTCCCTACGAGCGCGCGGCTATCGTGCTGGCGGCGCGCGGGCGATTGAAGCTAAGCGCGGTGACCGGGCAGACGCAATTGAACGTCGATGCCGCGGACATTGCGCCACTGAACAGCATCTTGCAGTGGGCCGCGCTCTCCGAAGAGATTATCCAGGTGCGGCAGCATGGCGAGAAGATCGACGCAACGCGCGAGGAAACGCGCGCGAAGTTTGAAAAGTATTTTGCGGAAAGCGGCGTGCGTGGTTTCTACGCCATGCCGCTGGGGGACGACACCGGGCGTGTGGGCATGTACGCCCTGGAAAGCAGCGATCCCGATTTTCTTTCGCCGGCGCACATCGAGATTTTGCAGGTGCTCGCGGGGCAGGCGACGGTGGCGCTGCGCAACGCGCAGATGTACAAGGAAGTGCCGTTTATTTCCGTGCTGGAGCCGGTGCTCGAACGCAAACGCAAGTTCATGGCCATGGAGAAGAAGCGGCGCGCGATGATCGTCGGACTGGCGGCCGCGGCGATTATTTTTCTGGCCATCGTTCCGCTGCCGCTGCGCGTGAGCGGCGACGCCGTGGTGGCGCCGGTGCATCGCGCGCAAGTGCAACCGGAGATCGAAGGCGTGGTGGGCGCGGTGTACGTGCATGAAGGGGAGAGCGTGAAGGCCGGGGAGGTGCTGGCGGAACTGAACGCGTGGGACTTCCGTTCGGCGCTGGCCGGTGCGGAAGCGAAATATCAGACCGCACTGCTGCAAGTGAATCATTCGCTCGCAGGGAACGACAGCGGCGAAGCCGGGGTGCAGCGGGTGCAAGCCGATTATTGGCGAGGCGAGGTGGATCGGGCGAAAAACTTGCTATCGAAAACACAGTTGCGTTCGCCCATCGATGGCGTGGTGTCCACGCCGCACGTGGAAAATCTGGTGGGCCGGCGCTTGCAGTATGGCGATACGTTTGCGGAAGTAACGGACACCAGCCGGGCGCTGGTGGACTTGGCGGTGGACGACGCCGACGCGGGAATGTTGCGGGCGGGATTGCCGGCGGTGATCAAGCTGAACAGTTATGCGCTGCGGACGTTTCATGGCGACGTGCAGGTGGTGAGCCCCAAAGGCGAAGTGGAGCACGACAATCGCGTGTTTTTCGCGCGGGTGTTGTTGCCGAACAGCGATGGCGCGATTCGTTCGGGGATGGAAGGGCAGGGCAAAGTGCGCGTAGCGTGGCGGCCGGCGGGGTACGTGCTGTTTCGCCGGCCGGTGATCTGGATTTACTCCAAGCTCTGGAGCTGGTTCGGCTGGTGATTTCTTTGTAGCGGCGCCCTTTGGGGCGTCATCCGGCGCGAACCGGTGATCGTATTTTGTGTGCTGTGGTGCGAAGCGGAGAGCATTGATGGCAAAACAATTCTGGGTGCTGGCGCTAACGGCGGGTCTAATCGCCGGATGCGGCGACGCGAAACCGGAGAGCCCGGTGGTTGCACCGGGTGCTGCGCCGACGGCTGCTCCGGTGGCAACTGCGCCGCCAGCTGCGGCGGCGAGCGACGATGGATTTACGGCGTCCGGACCGTTGATCGTCGAGCATCAGGTGGAAATTACCGCGCAACGCGAAGGAGTGGTCTCCAAGATTTTCGTCGAAGCCGGCACGCGCGTGAAAACCGGCACGCTTTTGGCACAGCTCGACGATCGCCAGGTAAACGCCAATCTGGAAGCGGCGCGCGCCAAGACGCGCAGCATCGAAAACGACTTGAAGAACTGGCAGGCCGAGTCCGAAGTGATGAAGGCCGATTACGTGCGCGCGCAAAAGGCGTGGGAGCAGGGGCTCATCCCGCAAGAGCAGTTGGAACACGCGAAGTATAAAGCGGAGTCCGAGCAGTGGGACATCAAGCGGGTGACGGAGTTGCTGAATACTTCGCGGCAGGAAGAGCGCGCGCTCGAACTGGAAATGGAAAAGAATCGCATCACCGCGCCGTTCGACAGCCTGGTGGCGCGACGATATGCGCGCGAAGGACAAGACGTAGCCCGCGGCGAGCGCCTGTTCTGGGTGACCGCGGAAGCGCCGCTGCTGCTGCGATTTACGCTTCCGGAAAAATTTCTGGGCCGCGTAAAAATTGGCCAAACCCTTCCGCTGACATCGCCGGACGTGCCGAAAGAGACGTACACCGCGCGAATCAAAGAAGTAAGTCCGGTGGTGGATCCCTCCAGCGGCACGTTCGATGTCCTGGTGGAATTGCAAGGCGCGCGCGGGGACTTGCGCCCCGGGATGACCGCCAGCGTGCACCTGGACGCCACGCGCTGAAAATCCGATGAATCTCAACCAAGCCCTCAACGTAGCGCTTCCGGAAATTCCAGCGCGCACGCTGGCGCAGCGTTACCCGCGCCTGGACCCCGACGTCACCTTCAAGGAGCACCTCCAGGACGGCGAGTTGGTGGTGCGCATTTATGCCCCGAGCACCGGGCTGATGTATACGTTGCCCGAAAAAAATTGGAGCTTGATCCGGCTTTTCGACGGTAAGCGCACCTATGAGGAGATTGCCGCGCTTTATTCCGCGCAAAACGGCGTGCAGTACGACGCCGAGCAGGTTCGGGAATTCGCTGGCGAATTGGAAGCGTCGGACTTCTGGTATAAGACCACGCAAGAAAGAAACATCTTGCTGATGCAGCAGAGCGCCGAAGACCGGCAAAAAGCGTTGAAGGTAAAGGGCCGATACGCGGATATCTCCATGATCCTGTTTCCCGCGTTCAACCCGGACCGAGTTATTACCCGCTTGTACGGCTGGACCGTCTGGATTTATACGCCGTGGTTCACGATGTTGACGCTGCTGGCTTTCGCTTTCGCCGCTGGGCTGACCATCAGCCACTGGTCGGAAATCGGGCGCGACACCGTGCAGTTCTACAATTTCACGGACAAAACGTGGGGCGACGTGGCGGTGCTGTATATCCTCGGAATGGTGGTGGTGACCTTCCATGAATATGCGCACGCGCACACCTGTAAACATTACGGCGCGCGCGTCCCGGCCATGGGCTTTGCGCTGATCTACCTGACCCCGGCGTTTTATACCGACACGACCGAAGGCGCGGTACAGGCCACGCGTTATCAGCGGCTGGTCATCTCCCTGGCGGGCGTCTGGATGGAGCTGATGATCTGCGCGGTGGCCACACCGGTTTGGTGGGGCACGCCACCCAATACGCTGCTCCACGATGGCGCGTACTTCCTGATGCTGCTGACGGGTATTACATCGATCTTGGTGAACTGGAACCCGTTAATGAAATTGGATGGCTATCACATGCTCTGCGAAATCCTGGGGATCGCGGATTTGAAAGAAGCCTCCACCGCGTACGTCTCGGCCTGGGTGAGACGCAATGTGTGGAGCCTTCCCATCGAGGTTCCGTATGTGCCGAAGCGTCGTCGTCTCGGATTCGTGGCATACGCGCTGCTGTCCGGAGCTTACAGTTACACAGTGCTGTTTCTTGTGGCCGGTTTCGTGGGCAACGTTTTCCGCAATTTTGATCCGCAGTGGTCGTTCATTCCGGAAGTGGCGGCGGTGCTGCTGATTTTTCGCTCGCGCATCCGCCTATTGGTGAACTTTATGAAATTCGTTTATTTGGATAAGAAAGACCGCGTGCGCGCCTGGTTTACGGTTTCACGCAGCATCGGGGTAGCGGCGGTGGCCGCGCTTTTGCTGTTTCTACCGGTGTTTCACGACTCCGTTACCGGACGCTTCGTGCTGGAACCGCAAAGCGAGGCCGTGGTGCGCGCCGCCGTGCCGGGAATGGTTGCCGCCGTGTATGCGGAGGAGGGCGAGCACGTCGCTGTGGGCGCGCCCTTGCTCAAGCTGCGCAATATTTCACTGCAATCGCAAGTTTCCCGTGCCAACGCCGACTACGCCATGGCCACGGAACGGGCTACGGACGCGGTACTCCGCTTCAAGGATATGGGACGCACCGCGGTTGATCGCGAGCGCTTGGGTCTGGAGCGGAGTGAAGTGACAAAGGCCGCCGCCAATCTGGATATCACCAGTCCCATATCCGGGACGGTGCTGACGCCACGCGTACAGGACCGCTTGGGCTCTTATGTCAATGCAGGTTCGGAGTTGGTGGAAATCGCCAATTTGAGCCAGATGCGTGCGCGCATTTATGTTTCTGAATATGACTTGTACAAGTGCCATGTCGGCGCGGCAGCCCGCGTCCAACTCGATGGTCTGTGGAAAATTCGAGATGCTACGGCTCAAGCGATCACCGAGGCTCCCTGGGCCATGGATCCTTCGCTAACCGAAGCCAACAAACTGAAAGGACTCAATCCTCCCAACTTCTATCTGGTGGACCTGGTGCTGGCGAATGGCGACGGGCGTATGAAACCGGGGATGACCGGCGTGGCGCGCATCTATGGGCAAAGAAGGAGCTTCGCGACGCTGTGTTGGGAGGAGATTTCGCGCTTCGCTGGGCGCAAACTCTGGTGAAAAGGAAGGGGCCGCCACAATGGCGGCCCCTTCTTGCAGTACGAACCCCCTCGTGGAGGGGGCCCATCAGAATCGATTAAGCGTTGCGCGCGCCCTTGATGCTGCCGAACTTCACGGTCTTGGCGCCCGCGAACTTCACGGTCTTGGCACCCGCGAACTTCACGGTCTTGGCGCCTGCGAACTTCACGGCCCTCGAGCCGCCCATCGAGGCTTGCTTCTCGCCCTTGACGCCTTCCGGCGAAACGCTAGCTACGTTGGCTTTCTTGGTGGTCTTCAGTGCGCTGATGAGAGACTTTTTCTGGATCGACATTCGGTGGCTCCTCAGAATCTAAAATTTTAATTTTGCTCCCCGTTACGCAGACTATCTTTGCAGGACGCGTGCCAAACCCTGGTCCACTTTTGCAAATCTCAGGCGCTCAATGGATTCAATGACTTGCGTGAAAGAGCAGGGAAGCCTGGCCTCTCGGACAGGGTGAAAAAGCGGAGGCCAGTTAAAAATTAATCGCCGATGGGTTAATTTTTAACCACCTATTCTCCGGTGCCCACCACAGCTCAAAAGCAAAAGGCCGCCTTTTGGGCGGCCTTCTTGCGATGTCGTCTTGTCAAATCGACAAATGGCGCGGCTCCTGTGTTCCTTGCAGTCCAGGCGCAGTTCACGAAGAGGCGCGATTCCGCTACCTCTTCTTCATGCTCACTTGCCTGGTTCCAAAGGCCCCCAGCGAAGTGTTCTTCTGCGCCTTGATACTGGGAGTCGCGGCGACCTTCGCTTTCTTGGAGCTCTTTAGTGAACTGACCAGAGACTTTTTCGGTGTGGACATTTGTGTGGGCTCCTTCGCGCTGAATTTTTGGCCTCCTTACCGGCCGTCGGTACCATAGCAGGAAACGGGCCAAACTTGCGAGGGCGCTGCAAATTTTCGGTGAACGGCAAAAAACAAAGGCTTTGCGGCAGCGTCGGTCGCGGTGGACCGGCGGAGATGGCGGCCCGACACGACAGGCTAGGTCAAAAATTAACCCGCCGCCGGTGAATTGTTCACCGATTTACAGCTTGTGCTTGCGGCACAGGTATTTCATGCGCTGCCCGTCGACATGCAGCAGCGCCGCCGCCGCCGATTTCTTGCCGGCGGTGCGGCGCAATGCCGCGCTCAGGTAGGCCACCTCAATACGCTGCATCTCCGCATCGAAATCCACGCCATTCTCCGGAATCAGGATGGCTTCCTGGCTCGCGGTGCTGGAAACCAGCAAAGATTGCGGCAATTGCTCGGCGGTGACGACCGGATTGTCGCCCATTACCACCAGCCGCTGGACGATGTTTTCGAGTTCGCGCACGTTTCCCGGCCACGGATAATCCTCCAGGATTTCCATCACGTCCGGTTGCAGACGCTTCAGCGGTTTTTTCGCGGAAGCGCAGTACACGCGCAGGAAATGGTCCACCAGCACGGCCACGTCGCCCGCCCGTTCGCGCAGCGGGGGGATAGCAATGGGCACCACGTTGATGCGGTAATACAGATCCTCGCGAAAGCGGCCCTTTTTTACCAAGTCCTCCAGGTCTTCATTCGTGGCGGTAATCAAGCGAAAATCGATCTTCTTCGCCGATCGCCCGCCGAGCCGCTGCACCGAATGTTCCTGCAGCACGCGCAACAGTTTGCTTTGCAAGCCCTGATTTAGCGTGGTGATTTCGTCCAGAAAGAGCGTCCCGCCCTGCGCGGATTCGATCAGGCCCGGCCGCGTCGTATCGGCGCCCGTAAACGCGCCTTTCTCGTAGCCGAACAGCTCCGATTCGATCAACCCTTCCGGCAGCGCCGAGCAGTTCAGGCACACATACGGTTTATCGATGCGGCTTCCGGACTGCACGATGGCCTGCGCGATCAGCTCCTTGCCGGTGCCGCTTTCCCCGCGCAGCACGACGCTGGAATTGCTGTCGGCCACGGACAGCACTGCCTGATATACCTTCTGCATCGCGGCGCTGCCGCCGATAAGCCCGCAGAAAGCAGATTTGCTTTCCAGCTGCTCCACCATGCGCCGGCCTTCGATTTCCATGGCGCGTTTCTGAATGGCGCGGGTGAGCACGATCTGCAATTCCGGAAAGTGCAGTGGGGCCAGGAAAAATTCATCCGCCCCGGCGCGGCTGGCTTTGATGGGGATGTTGCGGTCGTTGGAGCGCGTCATGGCCACGAACACCAGGTCTTCGCGCAGTTGGCGCATCTCGCGTAACACGTCAATGCCGTCGCCGGCCCCCGCACCGATGCTGTCCAAGTCGAACAGGATGGCGCGCAGCTCCGCGTCGGCCATCAGCTCTGTGACTTCTTCTTCGGTGGTGGCCAGGACGGTCCGAAACGCAGCTCCGAGCGAGCGGCGAATTTCTGGAAACGCCGCTTCTTCTACGGTGATTACCGCGATCGAGTATTGCTCGTCGCCCGTGCTGTTTTCCGCGGAATGCGCGCGCTCGGTCAAGGGAGTAGGATTATAGGGAAACAGCGCAGCGCCGTAAAGCGAGTGTTGGCGCTTCTTCCAGTGATTTTATTGCACGCGCTTATCGAATATCTACCTCGTTAAAACCGAGTCCGCGCAGCATCGCGGCGATGGCGCTTCGCGCGTTGTCGGCGGCGGTGGTCAGGATGCCGTCCTGCAATGCGGCTTGCCGCAGTTGCCGCTCCGCCTCCTCGCGCACTTCACTCTCCAGATTGGGATCCGGCACGGAGAAGAGCCCGGTGTCGCGGGAGTAGACTTTGGTTTTCGCGTTATCGAGACGGGTACTAAAAATCTCCGCAGCCGGCAGGTGAATCGTAACCGCTCGGCCCCGGACCTGGACGTCGCTCGGTTGCAAGCTGGCCAAGCTGACGCCTGCGACGACTTCCCCGTGCACCACCAGCAGCAAACGGTCGCCGGCCAGAAATTTCGGCAAGTACGGATTGCTGTGCTCGCCCGAAATGATCTTGTCCATCGTGTAGCTGACCGTCTCCAGCCGCTGCAGTTGCTGGATCTGATGGACCACCGTCGGCTGGCTGACATTGATTTGCGTGTCCCCGCTACGCAACGCTCCCAGCAGGTGCAGCAGCCCCAGCCCGGTGGTCAACCATACCACCGCTCCAACCAAAATTACCGCCAGCACCGCGCCCACCAGAATTCCAAGTATCCACGCCGACAAACTCCGCCGGCGGGGTTGTGGACCAGGTTGCGTGTCGCGCGGCGTCTCGCCGGCGATCGGGTCTTCCGCAGAAAATGAATCGTAACTTGCCATAAGTTCACTCAACCATTAGCCAAGCGCAAAGCGATAATCATTTCGTGAAGCGCAGTCCTTAGAGCGCTCGTCCCGCGGCCGCTCCCGAGGCCCACGCCCACTGAAAATTAAACCCGCCAAGATGCCCGGTAACATCCACCACTTCTCCGATAAAATAAAGCCCGGGAATTTTGCGGCTTTCCATCGTCTTGCTGGAGAGTTCATCGGTGTCCACCCCGCCCACGGTCACTTCCGCTTTGTCGTAGCCTTCGGTGCCCACAGGGGTGATCTCCCAGCCATGCACCTGACGCTCGAATTCCTCCAGCGCCACATTTGACCAGGCTGGCGGCTCATGCAAATCCAGCCAGCGGGTGGCGAAGCGCTTCGGCAAAATGCCCTGGAATGCGTTCCGCAAGGCGGTCATGCTGCGAAACTCAGCTTCGAGCACCTTGCCGATCACATTTCTTCCCGGGGCCAGATCGATGCATATCGGACCGGACCTATTCGATGCCCGCTTTCCGCCAGACGGTTGATTCCAGTACGAAGAAATTTGCAGGATTGCCGGTCCGCTCAGCCCGCGATGGGTGAGCAGCATTTTCTCGCGAAATGAGGCGCTTTTGGTGATGGCCTGGCCCTTCGCCGCTCGTGCTTCATGGGCTTCGTCGCGCAGTCCGGCGATGACCTCCGCAGAGACGCCCGCGAGGTCGCCATAGTCCGCGTGATCTTTGGCGCCGAACACCAACGGCACGAGTCCCGGCCGCGTCGCTACGATGCGCAATCCAAATTGCCGGGCAACTTCGTAGCCAAACGCCGTCGCACCCATCTTCGGTATCGACAGCCCACCCGTGGCTACCACCAATACTGGCGCGTGAAATTCGTTCTGCGCCGCGCGCACGCAAAAATCCGCGCCGCGCCGCGCTTCCGTGCCAGTGCTATTCAGAAAAATCCGCACCCCAGCGTCTCGGCATTCCTGTTCCAACATGCCGGTAATATCGCTCGCCGCACGATCGCAGAAGAGCTGCCCGAGCGTCTTTTCGTGGTAGGGAATTTTGTGTTTCTCCACCAGGGCGATGAAATCGGACGGCGTATACCGCGCCAACGCGGATTTCGCAAAGTGCTCATTCTCCGAAATGAAATGTTCCGGGCGGCAATGCAGATTCGTAAAGTTGCATCGTCCCCCTCCGGAAATAAGTATCTTTTTGCCGGCCTTTTCGCCTCCTTCCAGGACGGCCACGCGTTTCCCGCGCCTGCCGGCCTCCATGGCGCAGAGCAGTCCCGCAGCCCCTGCTCCTAGAATAACCGCGTCAAATTTCAGGTCCACGTGTTTCGAGTCCATGTGGTGATCCGGGGGACACTCATGGTGCCGGCGCGTTTTGCCTGGTACAGTTTCAATTTTTCACCGCGCTAACCTTAGCACGTTCCGATTTTGTGTCACTTGTGCGCATTCTGGTACCAAATTGGGCGTTGGCTTCCAGTCCATCACGTTTACCGCCTTTCTTGACTTCACCCACGCTTGCGCCAAAATAGAGCTCCCTTCCAGTAGCATCCACCGGCGCTTCCCGTGTGGTGGCGCTTCCGGCTGAAATCGCCTCTGCGCTGTTTGTTTCCCTGAGTCGCCGATGCCTGCTCGCGAACATCGCCGACGCACGCGCGGTGGCTTGCTGTTGTGAGGGAAAATGCATTTCTTTCAACAACTATTGGACTCCGGGGGATTTCAACCTCACGGTTTCTGCTACGCCTGGAACACTGGACTCGTGTGGCTGAACGTGGTGTCCGACTTGCTGATCGCGGCCGCCTATTTCGCCATTCCCGTAATACTGTTCTGGTTTCTTCGCAAACGCCGCGATATTCCATTCGGCTGGATACTCGGGCTATTCGGCGTATTCATCGTCGCATGTGGCACGACGCACGCCATGGAAGTGTGGAACCTGTGGCACGCGCAATATTGGCTCGCCGGCGTGGTCAAAGCGGTCACTGCGGTTGCCTCCGTGGGCACCGCCGTCGTATTGACGCAAGCCATTCCACGGCTCTTGCACGTACCGAATCTCAGTGACTGGGCCAAATCCAACACGGACCTTGAAACCCGCGTCGCGCAGCGCACCAGGGATTTGCTCGAAGCGAATGCGTCCATGCGGAAATATCGCGAAACCCTGGGCTTGGCTCAGAAAGCTGCAAGGATGGGCGCGTGGGACCGGGACATGGCCACCGGCCGCCATACCTGGACGACGGAACTCGAAGAAGTATTTGGCGTGCAGCCTGGAACTTACAACGACACCGCTGAGATATGGCCGAATCTCGTACACCCCGATGACCTGGCCGCCGTCGACAATGCCGTCGCGGAATCCTTGCGGGAAGCATCTGAGTTTTCTTCAGAGTTCCGTATCATTCGCCCGGATGGCAAACAGCGCTGGATTTCCGCCCGTGGCAGCGTCGTCCGCGACGGCGAAGGCCGCCCGAATCGAATGGTCGGTGTCAATATCGACGTCACCGAACAAAGGCAGGCGCAAGAACAGATTCGCACCCTCAATGCCTCGCTGGAATCCCGCGTCGCCGAGCGCACCAGAGATCTTTCCAACGCCAACAAGGAGCTCGAATCCTTCAGCTATTCCGTTTCGCATGATCTCCGTTCCCCGCTGCGCACCATCGATGGCTTCAGCCTGGCGCTGCTGGAGGACTGCATCGACACACTGGACGAAGTAGGGAAGGGGCATCTGCACCGCATCCGTGCCGCCACGCAGCGCATGGGTACGCTGATTGACAATCTATTGAACCTCTCCCGCGTCACTCGCGCGCAGCTCAATGCCCAGACTTTCGACCTCAGCGGTGTCGTCAGCTCCATCGCCGAGGAGATCCAGGCGACGCAGCCAGAGCGGCAAGTCACCTGGCACATCCAGCCGGACGTCTTCGCCAGCGGGGATTCCCACCTGCTCAAAGTCGCCATGGAAAATCTTCTGAACAATGCATGGAAGTTCACCTCCCGCCGCGCCAATGCCTCCATCGCGTTCGGCAAGGTCGAGAATAATGGCTGCTCCGCATTTTTCGTCAAGGATGATGGGGCAGGCTTCGATCCTGCCTATGCCGATCGGCTTTTCGGCGCCTTCCAGCGCCTACACACCACCGCGGAATTTCCCGGCACGGGCGTTGGTCTCGCCACCGTTCAGCGGGTCATTCATCGTCACGGCGGACGCATCTGGGCGGAGAGCGCCGTAGACCAGGGCGCCACCTTCTACTTCACGCTGCCGCAAAGCGATTCGCAGGGGGCCACGAAATGAAGCATAAACAAATACTCCTCGTCGAGGACAATCCCGACGACGAGGCCCTCACCGTCCGTGCCCTCAGGAAAAGTAATGTCGCCAACGACATCGTGGTCGTGCGCGACGGCGTCGAGGCGGTGAACTATCTGTTCTGCGAAGGCCCGTTTGCCGGCAGTGCACCGCGGCCCCTGCCCCAAGTCGTACTTCTCGATTTGAATCTTCCCAAGCTCGACGGCCTCGGCGTTCTTCGCCGCATTCGCGCCGACGAACGCACCCGCCTCCTTCCCGTGGTTATTGTTTCTTCTTCCGACGAAGAAGAAGATCGCATCCAGGGGTACTCCCTCGGCGCCAACAGCTACGTCCGCAAGCCCGTCGACTTCGAACAATTTGTTCAAGCTGCCATGCAACTCGGGCTTTATTGGCTGATCTTGAACGAACCCCCGGTCATCCGGAACATCTGAAATGGGCAAACTGCTACGGGTCATCTTTATCGAGGACTCCGAAGACGACTCGCAGCTGCTCGCTCGCGAATTACGCAAGGGTGGTTTCAGTCTGCACTCCGAGCGCGTCGCGAGTACCGCCGCTCTGCGTTCCGCGCTGGAGAGCGGTGAATGGGATCTGGTGGTTTCCGATCACAACATGCCCGGATTCACCGGGCTCGACGCCTTGCGCATCGTCCGCGAAGGCCAATCCGATCTCCCCTTCATCTTTGTCTCCGGCAGCATGGACGAACCCACTGCCGTGGCCGCTCTCCGCCAAGGCGCGCAAGACTACTTGATGAAAGGCCACCTCCAGCGTTTTCTCCCTGCCGTCGAGCGGGAAATTCGCGAAGCCTCCGAGCGCCGCGTGCGCAAACGCCTGGAACATCAGGTTCTGCAATTGCAAAAATTCGAGGCGATCGGCAGGCTCGCCGGCGGCATCGCCCACGATTTCAATAACATTCTCGGCGCCATCCTCGGTTGGGCGGAGATGGGTCTCGAAGATCAGCAGGCCGGACCGAGGGCGCACGAACGCTTCCAAAAAATCACCGATCAAACCCATCGCGCCAGCAAGCTAACCGCGCAAATTCTCGCCTTTGCCCGCCGCCAAGTCTTGCAACCGCGCAAGCTCAGTTTGAACACCGCCGTGCACGACGTTACCAACCTCCTGCTCAAGCTCATTGGCGACCGCGTGGAAATCCGCGTGTTAGCGGAACCCACCCTCCGCAGCGCCATGGCCGACCCGGGTCAGATCGAGCAAATTCTTATGAATCTTTGCCTCAATGCGCGCGACGCCATGCCCGCAGGCGGCGTCCTCATCATTGAGACTCGCAACGTCGATATTGAGCAGGAACACCTTCGCGCGCACCCCGAAGCCCATACGGGGCCCTACGTTCTCCTCAACGTTTCCGACACTGGCGTTGGCATGGACGCCGCCACTGTCGCGCGCATCTTCGAGCCTTTTTTCACCACCAAGGAAATGGGTCGCGGCACCGGCCTCGGTCTGGCCACCGTCTACGGCATCGTCAAACAACACGGCGGATTCATCTACGTTTACAGCGAGCCGGGGAAGGGCACCACTTTTCGCCTCTATTTTCCCGCCTGCGACGGTACTCCCGATGCCACGCCCAAACAGCTGCCCGTCGCGTTGCGCACAGGCTCCGAAACCATCCTGCTAGCCGATGACCATGAGGGCTTGCGCGAGTCCGCACAAGAAATGCTGCGCGAACTCGGCTACCATGTCATTTCCGCCAGAAATGGCAGCGAAGCTGTCAGTCTTTTCAAATCGAATGTCGATCAGATCGAGCTCGTCATCCTGGACGTCATGATGCCCGAACTCGACGGCCCGCACGCCTACGATCAGATTTCCGCCTTGCGCCCGGGCGTCCCGGTAATTTTTAGTTCCGGTTATACGCCCGAGGCCGTGCCCTTCATCGCCGCTATAGGAAGAGGCACCTTAGTGCTGCAAAAGCCCTACACGCTAAAGAGTCTGAGCCAGACCGTCCGCACCGCTCTCGACGGCCCCGCCGCCGCGCCTGTCAGCGCACAACCGTCGGAGCCGGCAACCTTGAAAGGCAAATAAACTTCTCCGCGCCGTCCACGCCACTTCAAATCCCCCGCAAAATATGCCCTAATTTCGATTTCTTGGTTTTCATGTAGGCCCGCGAAACTTTCGAAATGCGCGGCTGGCAGGGCACGCGTTCCACCACGTGAATCCCCGCAGCTTCCAGTTGCCGCACCTTCTCCGGATTATTGGAAAGCAGCCGAATGTTCTTGGCGCCCAGCTGCTGCAAAATCTCCGCAGAAAATTCGTAGTCCCGCGCATCCGCGGCAAATCCCAGTCTTTCGTTGGCTTCCACGGTGTCCATTCCGCCATCCTGCAGCTCGTACGCGCGCAATTTGTTCATCAATCCTATCCCGCGCCCTTCTTGCGGCAGGTACAGCAAAACCCCGCTCGCCGCCTTCCCGATTTTTCGCAGCGAAAGTTCCAGTTGCGCGCGGCAGTCGCAGCGCTCCGAAGCCAGCACATCCCCCGTCAGGCATTGCGAGTGCACCCGCACCAGCGGCGCGCTCTTCCCGCGCAGATTTCCCCGCACCAGCGCCACCGCTTCTTCCATGGGTCCCCGCCCGGCAAATCCATGAATCGTGAAGCGCCCGAACCGCGACGGCAGCACCGCCCTCGCAACCTCCTTCAGCGCCGTCTTCCCGCGGGAACTCTTGCGCTTCTTTTTGCTTCGGTGAACTTTGCTCGCCATGGGAACCAGCAGTATAGCAGGCGTCTCGCAACCCGAAAGTTTCCTCCGCCGCACCTCCTTTACCTCCCGCGCTCCCTCCACATCGCGTTAAACTCATCAGGTACAAAAAATGGACGCCACCACCTCCGTTCGCGACCTGCTCTTCACCCTGCTCCTGAAAGTAGGCGTCGCCGCCTCCATCGCCGCACTTCTCGCCCGCTGGAACACCTTTCGCCGCGTGCTCTTTACCGAAGAACGCGACCCCGACCAAAAACTGAAACTAATGTTGTTCATGACGCCCCCGCTCATCGTCGGCGTAACCCTTCGGCTGGTCGGCTATCAATACCGCTTCGCCGATCTCTCCCTCGAAGGCGCCTTTCTCATGGGCCTCCTCGGCGGGCGCGTGGTCGGCCCCATCGGTGGCGCCATCATCACCATCCCGGCTTTGGTTTTTCACGAATGGCTGGCCATGCCCGCGGCGTCCTTCGCGGGATTGCTGGGCGGCGTAATCCGTCAAGCCATCCCCAATAAGGAAGATCTCTGGAATTTCGGGCCGTTCACGTTTCTAAATATTCCCAAAGCGGTCGTCCGTTTGCTCACGCGCGCGGAGCTTTTCTGGGAAATGGCTCCGCTCATGGCTTGCGTCGGCCTCGAACTCGGCCGCGTCGCCCTCGTCTCCGCCACCAAGCCGAAATGGCTCTTCGCCATCGACCCGCACTGGGACTGGTGGCTCGGCCTCACCGTCATCGCCACCCTAATGTCCGTAGCCGCCCCGCTGAAAATCTGGAACAACACCCGCATCGAAATGAATCTCGAGCGCCATCAGCAGCTCCTCTTGAAAGCTCGCATGGACGCGCTCGCCAGCCAGATCAATCCGCATTTCTTGTTTAACACCCTGAATACCGTCTCCGCTCTCATCCGCTTGGATCCGGACACTGCGCGCGGCGTGGTGCTCAAGCTCAGCAACATCCTCCGCCGCCTGCTCCGCAAACACGAAACCTTTGTCCCCCTCCGGGAAGAGCTCGAATTCATCGACAACTATCTCGACATCGAGGTCGCGCGCTTCGGCCGCGACAATCTCGACATCATCAAACACCTCGACGACGACACCCTCGAAACTTTCGTCCCCAGCATGCTCCTGCAACCTATCGTGGAAAATTGCCTCAAGCACGGCCTCGCGCCCAAACTCGAAGGCGGCAAAATCCAGCTCCGCACCACGCAGCGTGACGGCCGCCTGCACATCGAAATCGAAGACAACGGTGTCGGCATCACCGAGGAAAAAATGCCCTACGTCTACGTCGAGGGCATCGGCCTCAGCAACGTCCGCGAACGCCTCCGCGTGCTCTACGGCGCCGATTTTAACCTCGACATCCGCAGCCAACCTGGAGAGGGAACCATCATTCGCATCGACATCCCCGAAGTCGTCGCCACCATGCAATCCGTCACCTAGTCACTCGTAACGCACCGCCGCACACGTGTAGCGCAGGGGCGAGTCCCCCGAGCCCCGCTGCGTTTGTGTTCGGTGGCCCAATCAAAAAAATCGGCGCCGCGAGAATCGCAGCGCCGAAGTTGCTTTTGCAAAAACGCAGCAGGCTCCGTCCCAGCTTGCCCGGACGTCGACTGTTTTCGTCGCTTCTATCCGTGCTGCTCCCCACCGCAACATCCATGCTCAACTCTTTTCGCGCCGGCATTCGCGACCTCCGCCGCGCCACTCTCCGGCCAATAAGGCCGGTCTGCATCCGCCAGCACGCCATCCTCGTAACGGTCATGATGCCGCACCCACGACATGGAAAACGCCAGTCCTTCCTCGTCGCGGCCCTTCGGCGCGATGTCCAGAAAATTGTACGCCCCGATACAATGGTCCAGCCCCCGCGCAAAACTCGAATACGTGTGAAAAACATTCCCCGCCGCATCCTTGTAGAAAACGCTGGCGCCCGGCGCTTCTTCGCTCGGAAATGCCCCCATCGTGTAGTTGTAAGTCGTCTGCCCCGCGGCCACTTCCTCCTTTGTAAAAGCCACATGGAAGTCGCGGTTGAAATCGCTGCCGTAAGACGACACCCACGGAAATTTCCAGCCCATCCGATTCTTGAACTCCGTGATCTTTTCGAGCGGCGCTCGCGAAACCGCCAGCAGCGTAACATCCCGCGCTCGCAGATGCGGAACGCTGCCGTCAAAATTGTCCGCCAACAGCGAACAACTCGGGCACCCTTCTTTCCACTCCGGTCCAAACATGAAGTGATAGATGATCAGCTGGCTCTTCCCGCCAAAAAGCTCCGCCAGCGTCGTCTTTCCACTCGGTCCTTCGAATACATAGTTCTTCTCGACCTTCTCCCAAGGCAGTTCGCGGCGCTGCCGGCTCAATTCGTCGCGCAATCGCGTGAACTCCTTCTCCTTTTTCAGCAATTCTTTGCGCGCCTCCAGCCATTCCGCCGGCGGCACCACCTTCGACGACCTACTTTGTGTTGCTGTGGCTTGCATTGTTTCCTCCCTTTGCATTATTTGTGACCCTGGACCCTTTTCCTCGCACGGTAAATTTTTTCGCCGCGAATGCCGTCAATCCGCCCGCGGACAACACCGACGTCACCATCAAAATCGCTCCGCTCACGCACAGTGGACACATGGCTCGGTCCTTTCGTTTCCGCCGTTCTCAACGCGAGCTTTCCGCGCGTTTCCGCACTTGTTCGTGCATGTGCGACCAGCCCTTTTTGACGCCCTCGCGATACTCCTCCAGAATCACCCCGAACGCGCTGTGCCGAAAGGTGATCAGCGTTACCCCCTTCTCTTCGCTCAGCCGGTACTGCAAGTTATTGGTCGCCGGGGAGGACATGAACAACGGTCCGGAAATTTCCAGCAGCGTCGGCCTCTTGATCGCTTGCACGTTGCCCCAGAAATGCCCGTTCCCGTCGCCCAGGTCGCGATACCAGCGCCCGCCCGGCCACGCTTCGATCTTCATCGGCATTTTTCTGTCGTCTGCCGTTTCATTGAAGGGGCCCAGCTGTTCGAGCAGCGCGGCAAACGTCACGTCCAGCGGTGCGTGCACGCGAATCTCCTGCCGGATGTCCAGCACCAGGTCGTTCAGTTTTGCGCTCGCAGCGATCATGTCTTCTCCTTGTCCTTGCCGGAATCGCTTCCAGCCTCATTCGTGGATTTGATTTTCAGTTCAGCGCGTTCCTTGATGCGCGACAATTGATGCCGCCAGTAACGCTCGAAGGTGCTCGCCCACTCATGTAGTGGCCGAATCGCCTCGGCGTTCGTGCGGTACAACATGCGGCGGCCGTCGCGCCGCACGTTCACCAGCCCCACGTCTCGCAGCACTCGCAGGTGCTTCGAAATCGATGGCTGCTCGAGCCCCAGCGAAGCTACGATATCGCCCACCGGCCGCTCTTGCAGTATCAGCAGGCTGAGTATTTCTCGCCGTCGCGGTTCGGCCACGGCGTTAAACGCGTCAGAGGTGGTAGCGGCTCGTGCCATGATCCATAAATACATGCCTATATGGGAATATGTCAAGCCCTTTTTTCATTTCCCGCAGCTTTTTCCAAAGTCGCCGCTCCCGCCCCTCGCCCTCGGCAAGCCCGCAGCCTGTAAACTACTGGAACCATGACTTTTGTCTCGATCACTCGCCTGCGCGTGCGCTCCTGGACGTACCTGCCCATGTTCGCCATCTTCGCGCTGAGATCGGCACGCCAGTGCGCAAAATCGGCAGGAAACCTCAAAACAGAATTGCTCGCGGACCGCCACTATACCTTTTGGACGGCGACCGTCTGGACCTCGGAAGCGGCTATGAAACAGTTCATGTTAGCGGGCGTGCACCGGCAAGTCATGCCCAAGCTACTGCATTGGTGCGACGAAGCCGCATTGGTCCATTGGACCCAAGAGGACGAGCGGCTACCCGCGTGGGAAGAAATTTGGAGACGCCTGCTCAAGGAAGGCCGGCGCTCGAAAGTGCACCATCCGTCGCCCGCGCACCTGGCTCACAACTTACCGGCGCCATCGCGCCGCCCGCGCACAGCAGTCTTCAAGTAACCGTCTTTTCTCTGCGTCCACCGTGGATCGGTGTGCTCGTGGTAGTGAGGAGTCTTTCTCAGCGTCCTCAGCGTCTCCGCGTTAATTTTCCTTGTGTTCCGAAGCCCAGCCGAGGTCGGTCCGGATGTCGTTGGCTGTATTTGCGCGCAGACGCGACTGCGAAGACGAGTTTTTCTCAGCGTCCTCAGCGTCTCCGCGTTAATTTTCCTTGTGTTCCGAAGCCCAGCCGAGGTCGGTCCGGATGTCGTTGGCTGTATTTGCGCGCAGATGCGACTGCGAAGACGAGTTTTTCTCAGCGTCCTCAGCGTCTCCGCGTTAAGTTTTCTTGTATTCCGAAGCCCAGCCAGAGGTCGATCAACAGCGGCGCCATGGTCTTGCGGGGACAGCCTTAGCAGGGGAGCGCCACGACAGCGCACCGCGCGAACGCCTTAGATTACTTTTGGCGGGGTCGTTGGCGCCGGTGTGGACAACGGTGTCGGCGCCGGTGTGGGCGCTACAGGTTTGTATGCCACTCGCGGCGGCGGCACATTCGTCTTCGCCACCGTCTTTTTCGGTTTCTTCTTTTCTCTGCCTCGTGCGTCGCGATTACCCATCGTGATCTCTCCTTAATTCTGCCCGGCTCCCGGGTTAGCGTAGTCGCACTGTTTTACGGCGGGACAGGCCCATCTGTCAACTTCCCGCCGCGCAACCCGCGGAACCTTGGATGGCGCACCTGCTTTTCAGGTTGCGTCAAAATGCCTACATCGCAGGCACCGTTTTCCAGCCGCCGCCACTCCAACCATATAGGTAAAGCCACAGCCATGATGATCCCGGCAGCGACCGATGTTTTCGTGATAGGCGGAGGACCCGCGGGACTGGCCGCCGCAATCGCCGCACGCTTGAGGGGTTTTAACGTCACCGTAGCTGATGGTTCTCATCCCCCCATCGACAAGGCCTGTGGCGAAGGCTTAATGCCCGATGGACGTACCGCCCTGCTCAAGTTGGGCGTCCAGCTTACTCCACAGGATGGTTTTGCCCTGCGCGGCGTCCGATTTATCGACGACCGCACCGAAGCCGAAGCCCGCTTTTCCCTCGCCGCGGTTCCAGGCGAGGAATTTGCCGTCGGCATCGGCGTGCGCCGTCCAGTGCTGCACCGGCGCATGATCGAGCGCGCCGCGTCCTTGGGCGTCACCCTCTTGTGGGACACGCCGGTGGTAGCTTTGCGCGATGGTGAGGTTTTCCTGGCCGAAAGTCATGCGCCGGCAAGGAGCGTCATCCGAGCACGCTGGATCGTCGGCGCCGATGGCAGCGGCTCGCGTGTGCGCCGGTGGAGCGGCCTGGATGCGCACCGCCAAAAAGACGGCAGATTCGCCTTTCGTCGCCACTATTGCGTCAAGCCCTGGTCGGACTGTGCCGAGGTATATTGGGGTGAGCGCGCGCAAGCCTATGTGACGCCGGTTTCCGCCGAGGAAATCTGTGTCGTGGCCGTCACCCGCAGCCCGGGCCACCGAATGGATGGGGCGCTGCGGGAATTTCCCGCTCTGCTGCGGAAGCTGGCCAACGCCAAAGCCGCCAGCGCGGATCGTGGTGCGGTCACCTCCATGCACCGCTTGGCGCGCGTAACCTGCGGCAACCTGGCTTTGATCGGCGATGCTTCCGGCAGCGTTGACGCCATCACGGGAGAGGGCCTTTCGTTGAGTTTTCACCAAGCCGCAGCGTTGGCCCACGCTCTCGAGCGCGAAAATTTAGCTCTCTATGAGCGGTCTCACCGCCGGTTGGCCGGTCGCCCCGCGTTCATGGCTCGCATGATGCTCGCCCTGGACGCCTCGCCCTTTCTCCGCCGCCGCGTGCTATGCGCCTTTTCGCACGACCCAAAAATTTTCGCCCGGCTGTTGGCAGCGCACATTGGCGAAACGTCCCCGGCCCAGCTCGCGCTGACCGGCGTAACCTTAGGCTGGCGCTTCCTCGTCGCGTGATCGGAATGTCGTTGCTGAGGGCGAAATCAGCGGAGTTTGTCGCGGCACTTTAGCCAGCGTTAGTGCGAACGAGCATCCAAAGGATGTCGAACGATCGTTCCCGCAAACTGCGTAGAATAAAGAAGCGGACCCGCCATATGAACACCGATCATTCGCGAAAACACCTGTTCCGCGAATCGCGGTTAATGATTGCATCCCTTTTTCTGCTCGCGGCGGCAGCTGCACCGCGCGGTACCGGCACTGTGGCCGCTCCAGTGCAAGCCGCACAGGGTGTCCCCGCTACCGCGAGTTCCGGATCTTCCCGGCCCGCGTTGGCAGACGGACTATTCCTTTCCTTGGAGGCGGCGCAAAGCTCGATCCACTGGACCCTCGACACCACCATTCACACCGTCCACGGCACCTTTGCACTAAAGCGCGGCGCCGTGCAATGCGATCTCGCCACCGGCGAAGCCTCCGGCGAAATCGTCGCCGACGCCGCCAGCGGGAAGAGCGGAAACGACTCTCGCGACAAAAAAATGCATCAGGAAGTTCTGCAAAGCCCGAATTTTCCCGAAGCAATTTTTCGCCCGGACCGCATCGATGGAAAAATTTCCGCGCAGGGGCCGTGGACCGCCAATCTCCACGGCGTTTTCATCCTTCACGGCGCCGAACACGAGCTAACCATTCCGGTCCACGGTGAGCTGACCGGCGATCGCTGGAAAGCTACCGCAAAATTCAGCGTTCCCTTCGTCCAATGGGGTCTGAAAAATCCCAGCAATTTCCTTCTCAAAGTAAATCCCGCCGTGGACATCGAAGCGGATCTCGTCGGAGCCCTGCAGTCGTCCGCCACGAAATAGTCCTGGTCCACCCGCCATCAAAGAAATGTTGTGTTGGGCATAGTCTGGTGCAAGTGGTCGCGGGTAACTCCGCTCCTGGCTGATAAAAAAGCTCAAACTAATCCGCTACTGAAATTTTATTTGGACGGGACCTGGATTCACTCAAAAGCTATTTTGGAAACTTCCGCTGGCGCCTGAGGATTTGCCGGCGGCGTGAACCACAGCATCACTTTCCGGCCGCTCCAGGCCGTGCACGCTGGCGGAGTTCCATTCGCTGCCGCCGTCAGCGTTAGCTTCGCCACATCGGCGATGTGATAAGAAACGTTTCCCCCATCCAGAATAAGGTCCAGTGTGATTTCCGGGCGCTGGTCGCAGTGCACGTAAGTGAGTACGCCCTCGACGCCGATGCCCATGCGCTGCATGGCGCTGCCAGGGTTATTCGCCGTCGCAGTCGCCGTGGTGTTGGCATCCGCATTCCGTCGAAAAATCACCGCCCCCGGTACGGCGCTGTTGCCCGACTCTTGATGTTCCGCCACCAACTCCGCAGTATGCTGGGCCATCAGCTTTTCTGCCGGAGTCTCGGCCGCCGCCGTAATTTTGTCCGCCAACTTCTTGGCGTCGGCAACGTTGTTGTTGCTCAGCAGCAGCTCCGTCAGTTGCATGGCGTAGCGCAGATCCGTCGGATCCAGTTTTATCGCTTGAATGATGGCGCTGACCGCTGCCTTCTGCTTGTCCGGATACGTGGCATAAACGCGGGCCAGCGCTTCGTACGTCGGCGCGAAATTGGGGTTCAGCTTGGAGCTCTGCTCCAGCAGCGCCGTGGCTTGTTGCAGGGAATCTCTGCCTTGCGCGTCATCCGAAACCACGATGCCGCCCTGCATGATGGTGGCGGCCTCCACGTACAGCGGAAAAAAACTGGTGTCGCCCAGGCGCACCGCCTCCGTCGCCTCTTTCGCGGCGTCGGGCATGTCCCGGTTGCGATAATCGTACCCTGCGAGCGCCTCGTGCGCGAAGGCTAGCGTGGGATCGAGTTTGACGGCCTGGTCGAGCAGCGGCTTGCCGGCGTCCGGCCGATTGTGATGCACGAAGAAATCGCCGCGCAGCGCTTCCACTTCCGCGGGAGAAACCGCCCGCGTGGCGATCTGCAGATCCACAGCGTCGGTGCTGTTTTTGACCACCAGATGATAAAAATCTCTCTGGCGCACGTAAACATTCAGAATATTGTCAAAATTCTTGAGATCCCCGAAGGTGCGGCGGGCGGCATCCAGTTGGTCATGGCTGGCGCTCCAGGCCGCCAGAAAATGCGACAGCAGTTGTTGTTTCCGCGCGTCCGGTGAAATAAACAAATAGTGCACCAGCGCCCATGACTCCGCGTAGAACACCGAAGCGCGATTGGACTCGTTGTAATAGGGTGAATTGCCATCCAGCGCCATCAGCGTCTCGACGGGGAGCAGCCGGTTTTGTGCCAGGACGTAAACATTGCCGGGATCGGGGATGCCGATTTCCGATTCCTTGTCGCCAATCGTGGCGTTGCCCAAATATTCCGCCACCCCTTCGTCCAGCCACAGCGGCATATTCGCAAAATTCAGATGCATCAGCGCGTGCGTGTATTCGTGATACAGCGTGTGGTAGGGATTGTTGCCTTCCGCGTCCAATTGCAGCAGCACGTAATGTTTGTCGAATCCCTGCTGATACAGACCGGCAGCATGGATGTGCCCTTTCGCCTCCCACTGTTCCGGCAAAAGGTCTTTCATGCCTTTTTCATTTTTTACCGCCAGGATCACCACCGGCTGGCCCGGGTCGGTGCGCAGCGAGGGGAATGCCGCGTGAAAGAGCGCGCGAATCTGCTCGAACTGATCCGCGATTTTCCGCGCCTCGCGTTCGCTAGCCGGGGTGTAAACGGTGAAGTGCGCGCTGCGTACTTCGATCCATTTGTCGTCCGCGGAAGCGATGGGCGAACGCGCCAAGAGCAGCAGCAAACTCAGAAACCAGATTAGGCGGGATGGACGGACCATAATCATCAATGTGTAGTGGAACGAGTAGGTGGTGTCAAGCGCGGGTCAAGTGTGCGTCAACCGCGCCAGCCGACCAGAGTCGCGAGCCAGTTTCCGTTTGCGCGAATCCCATGAGCGTCCTCGTGTGTCTCGCCTTTCTCGCGGCTGTCGTGTCCTTTGCGGTTCTCGTGGCGAGCCGCGGATCGCGCCGCAAGCTGCGGAATGGGATAAAAAATCCCCGTTCGGTTTGGGGGGAAACCGAACGGGGGTGGGGGTCAAGCGATACCGCGCAGTGCGGCGTTTTTAGTTGTTGTGGTTGAAGGAAAGCGGGAACTCGAAGATGGTTCCGTTTACTGGAACGTGCAGGACGAGTTGTTCGGCTTTTTTGTCGCGCTCGAACCAGACGGCGCCGGCAGCCTTGCCTCCGGGAGCCACGGCGCCCTCGCGGAGCGCGGTGTTATGAATCTGACGGACGGCGGTCAGGTCCACGTCGTGCTTGGCGGCGTCGAGTTGCGCGGTCTGCGCCGGGACAAGATAGTTGGGCGTCTGCGTCGCGACGAACGGCGTTTTGTACGAGACGTTGGAGGCGGTCGCGTTGGGATAGGCCGCGGCGCCGGGCGTGGTGGCGCTGACGCTGGTCCACAGCACGCCGTGCGTCACGGATTGTGCGATTTCCTTGGCGTCCTGATAGGCCAACGCGCGAACCGTCGGAGCGTTCTCTTGCAGCGTGAATTTCGAAGGATTGATGGCGACCTGGTCCCGGCCGTCGTTGGCGACCGCAATGTTGGCGCGCAGTTTCCAGCCGGTGTCGTGCAGGGTAACCTGCACGGTTACGCCGTTCACGGTGAGCGATTCCACCAGCGAGTCGTCGCTGAAGAATTGATCGCTGCCGGGGCCGCCGCTGGTCCAGCGAGCGATATTATTTTCCACCACCGCGGAGGTAACGGGTTTGGGGGCGGCGGGGGCAGGAATGGCGGTGAGGTACATGCGTGCGACGTAACCGGTGTGGCCATCGACGGTGCGTACGTTCACGGTGTAGCCTTCGATGTCGGAGAGCACCGCGACTTCCGCGCCGCATTGCAGCGTCCCAGTAACCTGGAGGGGCAGGGACTGTTCGGCGTCAGCGGTCATGGGAACGCTGGTGACGGCGTGGCAACCGACCCACTCTTTGAGGGGGGATTGCGAAACCTGTTGTGCAAAGGCCGGGGAGGTTGATGCGAGAGCGAATCCTGCCAGAGCCCGGAAGAATTTCATTTTCGAGTTCATGATGTTTGCGAGCACTCCTTCGCGCGAGCGAGCTAGATCAGAAAATTTTAATTTCTGCGTACACATGCATTCTCGCGTTAGGATGTGCGACGGTCCATAGAGCTTCGGTACCAGAGTACAGGTGCAGGATTCGACACTTCGTACAGGGCCGAAAATCGGTACAGGGAGACGAGAATGAACGAGAAAATTTTTGTGTGGCGAATTTTCGCGGCGGGGACACTGGCCGCGGCGCTGTTCGCGAGCAACGCCGCGGCGCAGGCGCCGGGAAACGCGGCAACGGAAAATAAACCGGCGGCAGATTGCTCCGAGCCGTCAGGCGTGGCCGCGAGGCTGGCGGCAACGGCGACAAAAACTCTGCGGGACTGGCCGAATCTGGAGCGTTATCGCGAAGCGAACGCGCAGCTCGCGGCGCCAGCGCCGGGGGAGAAGCGTGTGGTGTTCATGGGGGACTCGATTACGGACCTGTGGGCGGAGCCGCGATTCGGCGGATTTTTTCCCGGGAAACCGTATGTGGATCGCGGGATCAGCGCGCAGACCACGCCGCAGATGTTGATCCGGTTCCGGCCGGATGTGATCGCGCTGCGGCCGAAGGTGGTGGTGATCCTGGCAGGGACGAACGATATTGCCGGGAACACCGGGCCGATGACGATGGAGGAGATTGAAGGAAATTTGCAGTCGATGGCGGAACTGGCGAAGGCGAGTGGAATTCGCGTGGTGATGGCGTCGGTGATGCCTGTGAGCGACTACGGACACAACGCGGAAGGGAAGCCACTGAACATAACCATCGGGCGGCCGCCGGCGAAGATTCTGGAACTGAATGCGTGGATAAAGAAATATGCGGCTGAGCACCACGAGGTGTACCTGGATTATTTTTCGGCGATGGTGGATGACACGGGATTTTTGAAGCGGGATTTGAGCGTGGATGGGCTGCATCCGAATACGGCGGGGTATGCGGTGATGGCGCCGCTGGCGGAAGGAGCGATTGCGAAGGCGTTGAAGAAGTGAATGGGGTACGATCCGGCGCGGGAGGCGGTGGCGCTGCAGGTGGAGGATTTGTTTCCGTGGCGATAGCGGGCACGGCATGCCGTGCCCCTGGGGTGGGGTGAAAGCCGTAGAGTTTTGGCGACGATGGCGAGGATGAATTTGGAGTGGGATACGAGGCGGGCTGCGGTGGTGCGTCGCTCGGCGGAAGCGGGCGGTTGCGGACGGGGCGAGGCATGCCGACGATGACGCGTTGTGAAGGCGCACCGGCGCTGTCGAGGCCTTCGTTGTCGGAGTTTTCCTGCTTCGCGATAACGGGGAGGGTGCGGAGTAGGAGGCTGCTGATGTAGGCGAGGACGGCGGCGCGGCGAGGGGAGATGCGGCCCTGCTGGAGGACGAGAGAAAGGTTCCAGAGCAGGGCGTGGATGTCCGCCGCAGATTTGTTTGCTGAGAGATTTTGGCTGAGGAGGGCGGAGAGATCGGCGGAGTCGTCGCGTTGGGCAGCGGCGTGACGGGGGCAGAGGGTGGCGTGGGCGAAGGTGAGCGGAGTGCGGCACTGGCGGCCGGTGGCGGTGTGGTGCTGGCAGCGGTGTAAGTTATTGCGATGGTGCTGGTTAAGAGCTTTGGGAAACATGGTGTGTCCTCGTTTCTGGATGAATTTTGAAATTTTCGAAAACGTTTGTGGATACCCACCCGGGGTGGTTTTTGCGCAAGAGTGCGCAAGCGGTTGATAGGAATTGGGTTGTTTGGATTTATAAATTGACAAGAGTGTGTAAGTGATTGAAAACACACAGAGGGTCAGGGCGCACGTGGACGACGGAGCGCGGCGGGCTCTTTACGATGAAACATTTGGGTTTAGCGGAGTTGGATCACTTGGTGCGGGCGTGTTTCTCTACGAGAAGATAGTAACAGAGTGGAGTTACTTTGTCAATAGCAAACTTCTAAGGATTCGGAGGACCCGAAATAACGGCCTGCCAAAGAAGCCATTTGGCCGCAAAGTCGCAAAGTAAAGTCAAAAGCCGGGCCCTTTATAGACCGAAAGGGTCCGGCACCCCAATTCATCCTAGCGGCTCACGTCTGGCCACCCGCTACACCGCCTTGCTTTTAGTCAGCGCGTTGGACAACTTCGCCTGCCGCACCTGGGCATGGGCGTAGGAGTGCGCTCATGTTCGCGCGAAACTGGTAGTTGCCGGATGGCCCGTGATCCGACCGGAATCCTTGCCGCGAGGCAGTGGGATCGAAGAAGTCCTGTCGCAGGGGATCCATTACGTGTGCCCGGTTATGGGAGGCGGGTGCTCCCCAAGGTTGCAGTCTTCAGATATCATGGCCTGCCGTGACCATGACGAGAGAATCCACCCCGAGTTCGCGTCGCCGCGCGGTGCGCGACATCCTGCTCTACGGCGTGGCTGGCGGCCTGCTCATCGCGGTCCTGAAGCTGACGGAGTACCGCTTCCTGGTCGTCGAGCATTCTGTGGAGATTTACGGCGCCCTGGTCGCCGCCCTGTTTGCCGGTCTGGGCATCTGGCTCGGGCAGACACTCACGAGAAAGAAGCCGGCAGTGATCATCAAGGAAGTCCCGGCGCAGGCCCCGGTCCAGCCCATGGGACCGTTTGTCGCCGACGAGACGCGCGTGAGCCAGCTCGGGATTACACCGCGCGAGATGGAGATTCTTGGGCTCATCGCCACGGGGTTGAGCAACCGGGAGATTGCCGGGCAGCTATTCGTCAGCGAAAACACGGTGAAGACGCATTCGAGCCGGCTGTTTGACAAGCTGGGCGCCAAGCGGCGCACCCAGGCGGTGCAGATCGGCAAGACCGCCCGGCTGATCCCGTGAGACGTTTGCCTGCCCGGAAGCGCCCCACCCGAAAAGGTGATTTTTCGTCCTGGAATGCAGAATCACCCAAAAGGGTGACGACAAGGTTTGCGTCCTCCGCTACACTCGGGCGCGTGAAATCAGGTGAAGGAGGCTCATGAAGCGCGTAACCGGCATTGGTGGAATTTTTTTCAAATCAGAGAACCCGTCGCAGCTCTATGACTGGTATGAGAAGCATCTCGGCATCCAGCGCGAACCGCATGGTCAGGGAGCATCGTTTCACTGGCGCGAACCGCAGGCAGCAGACGGTACCGAGCCCGGTCCCGAAGCCGAGACTGCGTGGTGCATCTTCCCCCAGACGACGAAACATTTGGGCGCGAGCAAAGCCGGTTTCATGGTCAACTACCGCGTCGACAATCTCGACGCGCTGCTCGAAGACCTGAAGAAATCAGGAATCGAAATCGATCCCCACCGCGAAGACTGCGACTTCGGACGGTTCGCGTGGATTACCGACCCGGACGGCAACCGTATTGAGTTATGGGAACCTTCAAAGCCAAAGGAGGAGTGATCGCAGCGCCGGCGGCCCCCGCTAAATTTCGGGCGGGTTAAACCAGGTTTCGCGGAAATGAGGCACGGGGAGCCTTAATTAATGAGCAATATTCGAAGTCTAATGCAAAGAGGAGTCTCTATATATCGCCCTAGCGAAATCATTATTCTTTGGGCAAACCAGTCCTGCCGAACGGGCTGGGATTTTGATCCGCAATTTATAAAGGAGTGCGAATGAACTATGCGCGTCTCGCGCTGGCGGCGCTTGGTGGCACGGTCGCGTCTTTTGCCTTTGGTTTCTTAGTGTTTTGGCTGGTGCCAGGTCTTATCAAAGAAGGCCACAAGTACCCAGCGGTATTCCGACCTAAAGAAGAAATGAAGACGGTTATGCCGATTGGAATCTTTGCAACTTTCATGGCGATCCTGGTGGACGCCATAATTTTCGCAATGATACATCCGGGCGGATCGGGCCCTACGGAAGGTGCGCGCTTCGGCGTTCTCATTGGCATTTTCGTGGTTTGCGCATTTGTGCTGCACAACTACGTGAACCTGAACATCGGGCTGAAACTCGCTCTGGGACAGGCGGTGGCTTACTTCGTCCAGTGGACCATCATCGGAATAGTCATCGGCCTTATTTACAAGCCCCTCGCCACACCATAATCGTGAATAGACCTGTTGTTGTTTTGGGCCTGAAGCCTTGATGTGATTTCTAGCGGTTCAATGATTAGCGGCGACTCGATATTTGAGGATGCGACAATACTTACAGCAACAAACAGTTTTTTGAATGTTCGAGTCTTGGGAAAGGTTTATTTGGCCTTAAATCTATGAAAAAGACGGTGCTTACTTTCGGACTGATTTCCGGCGTTATTTCCTCGCTGATGATGGTGGCCACTGTGCCGTTCTTGCACAAGATAGGCTTTACGCAGGGCTTGGTCATCGGCTACACGGCCATCGTGCTCTCGTTTTTGCTGGTATTCTTCGGCATCCGCTCGTACCGCGACAACGTCGGCGACGGCAAGATCACCTTCACGAAAGCTTTTGCCGTGGGGATCTGCATTACCCTGATCTCGTGCGTTTTTTATGTCGCGACCTGGGAAATTCTCTACTTCAACTTCCTCCCCCGCGATTTCATGGACAAATATGGCACCCAAGCGATCGAGAAGCTCAAGGCCTCGGGTGCGAGTCCTGCAGCCGTCGAGGCGCAAGTTCAGCAACAGAAGAAATTCAAGGAGCAGTACGAAAACCCGCTCTTCAACTCACTGATGACTTTCATCGAGCCGTTCCCGATTGGGCTCGCCATCACAGTGCTTTCCGCGGCGGCTCTGAGGAAAAAAGCGCAATCGCGACTGGCACAATCACCCTTGCCGGGATCCTAATTGGACCCGTTCCCTCGAATGTGCTCCTTGCATCTCCTAGCGTCGTCGTTGACGTTCATGAGTAAGGCGCGGATACGGCGATTCTGTGCGGTTTGTCGGCCAGTGCGGCGTGCGACATGGGATATCAGTGCGCATCCTTAGTTGCAGCTGTTCCGTCTGACCAGTTGGGCACCGGAACCATGAACTCGGTTATTGGCTCTGGAGCACCTTGAAATTGTGGATTCAACATAACTGGAGAGCCCGGCAGATCCGCTCCCCAAGATTTCGGATCTGTAAGCGGGACGTAAAACATCAGATGAGGTATCCAATGCCTGGCGGAGTCGTTAAGGTATCCTTGTTTCGACATCATGTAACACATTGCGCCAGGTTCCAGGGCGGGCAGCTCTTTCGCATCGAATGCCCTGATGCCGTCGATAATCTGAGATTTGGAGAGTCCGGCTAACACCAACTCCGTCCTCTTGAAAGTGAGTGGCAGAATGGATCGCACAGCGGGGGGATTGAAACAAATCGGACCGCGCATATTGGGGTTCCAGAACTCCGGAAAGTCAAACGGCGACATCCACGAACGTTCCACGACGCACACGAAACCATTCTTGCCTTTGACGGCGGTTTCGTAACCATGCCGTCCGAGGACCCTGACCTCGGCGTCCCGTGAGATGGATTCCGGGGCAGCGCTCTGCGCCAGCGCTATCTCGGCATTGCGTTCCATCAGGTATTGATCAAGCGGCGCCATTTTCGGATATGGCGCTTTGACGTCCTGCGCTTGCGCCTGCCCCGCCGCGGCGAGCCCGACAACCAGCGCAAAGCTTGCTAATGCGATCGTGCTGAGAATCTTTCGCAGCATTGGTTTCCCCTGAAACGCGAGATTCTTGTCATACCAACCGGATGGCCGGCCCTGCTCTCCCCGCAAGCCGCTTGTCGATATACCATAACACCATTCCAAGGTGTCACGAATCGCCTCGTTGTGTTCATGCCCTACATTTGGTGCAGAAAAGTTCGGCAACTCGGAACTAATCGCCTAAGATAACTTCAATGCCTCGCTTTGAGTCCGAGACCTTTGTCTGGGCGTCGCCCTAAAGACGAGGTGAGAGTCGGGTGTTTTTGCCTGACAGAAATGGACGAGAGACCCGGGACAGACGGAAGGTTCCCGGATTGTGTTTCGTGGTGAGTGGTGCGATGACGGGTGGGGCGGTACGTCGTCCGCGGCTGAAGCCGGGACCTACAACGCCGACCACAACAGGGATGGAAAGGCGAGCCCAGGAGATTCATCGCGCGAACACCGCGCGATGCCGCGAAAGGAATTTTGGCGATGAGTGCAAAATGGATTTTTGTGCTTTTGGGTATGCTGGGCTTTGCGGGCGCTGCCTGGTCGCAGGATTTGGGAGCGTGGACCGATGCTTATGTGAAGGGACTGGCGCCGGCGAAACCGTATCGCGGGACGTTGGTGGCTGAGCGGAACGGCCGAGTGGTGGTGGAGAAGAGTTATGGTGCGGCAGTGGAGGAATGGCAAGTCCCAAATTCGGCGGAGACAAGATTTGAGATCGCGTCGGTGAGCAAGCAATTCACCGCGGCGGCAATCCTGCAGCTGGTGGATGGCGGCAAGTTGAAGGTGGACGATCCAGTGAGCAAGTACTACCCGGAAAGCCCGGCAAGCTGGAAGGGAATGACGATCCATCACCTGCTGACGCACACCTCCGGGCTGCCTGAGGACGAATGGGAAAACTTCTACAAAGGCAAATGCACCGCGTACACAACAGAAGAACAGGTCAAGACGTTTCGCGATCGTCCGCTGGGATTTCAGCCGGGAACTTCGTGGAAATATCGGAACACGGAGTATTACCTGCTGGCGTTCATCATTGAGAAAGTTTCCGGAGAGTCGTACGCAACGTATTTGGCTCATCACATTTTCGAGCCGTTGAAGATGACGCATTCGGGGTTTGCAACGATGGCCGCCATCGTACCGCAGATGGCGGAGGGTTATACCTGGGAAGATGGCAGCCTGCGGCATCGGGAATATTTTGACCGAAGTATGGAAGCTGGCGCCGGAGGAATCTACACGACCGCGGGAGATCTGCTGCGGTGGAACAAGGCTCTGGATGCGCCGGGATTATTGAGCGCGCACGCGCTGGAACTGATGTTTACCGCGCACCCGCCTGGAAATTATGGATATGGCTGGTTTGTGGAAAGCGCGCCGCGCCGGAAGATTTATCACGAAGGCGGTGATCCTGGGTTCGCGGCTTTTGAAGCGCGCTATCCGGATCAGGGCGTGGTCATTATTGTCCTGGCGAACGAGGAAAATGCGCCGGTACGGGATATTGCAGATGCGCTGGCGAAACATTTGTTTGGTGAGTGAGGAGATGCGAGATGCCGGCGTTCACGCAGATGTGCGTGCGGGGAGCGTGTAACTTGACCGTAGCGGGGGCGTGGGATAGTGTGAAAACAGGATCGCCTTGAAGTGGTCGCGCTTTCGATTGTGGGCTGAGCGTCTGGCGCAGAGGCGGGCCGCCAGCGCGGCCTGGAACATTCACCCTGGAGCAGCACCGGAGAGTACATCACCCGGGAGTACATCGGAGGAATTCCATCGGGCACCCCATTCCTGTCGCAGGCAAACCTTCCAATTGGATGAGACGTAGCGTACACATTTCCGGAAAAATTGAGCCGTTTTTTGGAACGCTGGATGAGAACGTGCGTTTGCTGGAGGATTTGCTGCGGGTGGAGACGCAACTGCACGACAGCAAATTCACGATCGAGGGCGCGCACGATTCTGTGGAGCAGGCGGTGCGGATCGTGGAGGAGTACAACCACGCGACGCAGCGCGGGCGGGCGCTATCGAGCGAAGAAGTGAAGAGCTTGATTCGCGTGGCGACGGACAATCCGCAGGAGTCGCTGCGGGGGATGTTCGAGCCGGGAAGGGCACGATCGTTCGGGAAGAAAGTGGTTACGCCGAAGAATGCGAGCCAGCGGCGGTACATGGAGGAGATCGAGAAGCACGACATGATGTTTGGGATTGGTCCGGGCGGAACGGGGAAAACTTATATCGCGGTGGCGATGGCGGTGAGCGCGCTGTTGACGAAGCAAGTGAACCGTATCATTTTGGCGCGGCCGGCTGTAGAGGCGGGAGAGCGGCTGGGATTTTTGCCGGGGACGTTGCAACAGAAGATCGACCCGTATATGCGGCCGCTGTATGACGCTTTGTACGACATGCTGGACGCGGATAAATTGGGAGCGTTTTTGGAAAAGGGCACGATTGAGGTGGCGCCATTGGCGTTCATGCGCGGGCGGACGCTGAATGATTCTTTTGTGATTTTGGACGAGGCGCAGAATACCACCAGCGAACAGATGAAGATGTTTTTGACGCGCCTGGGATTTCATTCGAAGGCAGTGATTACCGGGGACGTCACGCAAATCGATCTGCCGGCGGGGAAGAAGTCCGGATTGATTGAGGCGCTGGAGGTTTGCGGGAAGATTGAAGGGATTGGCGTGGTGCAGTTTGGCGAGAAGGACGTGGTGCGGCACAATCTGGTGCAGCAAATTATTCGGGCGTATGAAGAGTGGGACATGGCGCATCCGCAGCGCGGGGGAAATGCGAATGCGGGACGGACGGCGGCGCGGATGGAGTACACGTCGAGCGTCACGGGAGAAACGGTGAAGGAGTTGCGGCAAGAGAGTGCCGAGGCGCCGGGGCACGAAGCTACAAAGGGATAATGGCGGCGGAGCGCGTTGGATTTGCGGTGCTGAACCGGCAACGGGAAGTGCGGATTGCGCTTCCGGGGCTGCGGAAGTTTTTGGGGCGAGTGCGCGAAGAGTTGGGATTGGCGGAGACCGAGGCGGTCATCTGCCTGGTGACGGACGCGGAGATGGCGCGAATGAACGAGAAGTATCGCCGGAAGCGTGGGCCGACAGATGTGCTGTCCTTTCCTGCTGAAACACAGAGCATGCGGCGGAGTGGCGGGGCGCGTTTGCGCGCGGGGAAGAGGGCTGCGCGGCCGGGAGCGAAATACCTCGGCGACATTGCGATTTCTGCCGCTACGGCGCGGCGGAATGCGAAAGAGCATAGGCGCGGGTTTCCAGTGGAATTGCGTATTTTGATGTTGCACGGCGTGTTGCATCTGCTGGGGTATGACCACGAAACGGACGGCGGCGAGATGCAACGGTTAGAAATGAAATTGCGCCGGCGGTTTGGGCTGGCATGAAATTCCCGAGCTGGACATTTATTCTACAAATCGTGGTGCTGGCCGCGGGCCTGCCGGTCTTTTCCTACCTGGCGCTGATTTACCGGGAATTGGGGCGGATGACCACGGGACGGGTGCGCGAACACCTGGAAATTTTTGAAGCGGAGATCGAGCCGAAGCTGCGGATCAACCGGCGGAGCGGGGGCCGCACGTTCCGGATTCTGGGACATTTTTTGCTGGCGTTTCTGGTGCTGGAGACGACGCGCGGAGTAGTTTATTTTGTGCCGGGGAAGTGGGAGTCGTTTGTAGAGTTTTGTGTTTTTCTGACGCTGGAAGTGGTCATCGCGATGCACTTCATCCCGGACACGCTGCTGTACCGCACGACGGGGAGATGGCTGTTGCCGCTCTTGCCGATTGTGCGAGCGGGGATGTGGGTGGTGTGGCCGGCGCGGGTGTTTCTGGAAGGCGCGGAGTCGCTGGCGCGAATTTCGGAACACGAGCCGGAAAAAACGGAGGAGCAGCGCACGGAAGAGGGGATTGAGGCGTTGGTGGAAGCCGCGGAAGAGGAAGGCATCATTCACCCGGAGCAGGGGGACTTGATCGAGCAGGTGGTGGAGTTCAGCGATAAACGAGTGCGCGAGGTGATGACGCCCCGCCCGGATATCGTGGCGATAGCGGCGGATGCCACGCTGGAGGAATTGCATGCGAAGTTCGTGGAGACAAAATTTTCGAAGATGCCGGTGTACGAGAAAAGCGTGGACGAGATTTATGGCGTGGTGAACGCGCAGGAATTGCTGCACATCGCGGATGCGGATTTGCCGCGGAGAAGGGTGCGGGAATTGGCGCGTCCGGCATTGTTCGTGCCGGAGACCAAGGCAGGATCGGATCTGCTGCGGGAGATGCGACAGAAGGGTCAGCCGATGGCCATTATCATTGACGAGCACGGGTCGGTGGCGGGGCTGGCGACGGTCGAAGATTTGGTGGAAGAAATCGTGGGCGAGAGCGGGAACGATGGGCGACCGCCCGCGCCGGATGTGGTACGCGAGCCGGACGGCGGGCTGGTGATGCGCGGGAGCATGAGCATCACAGATGTCGAGGAGCTGCTGGGCGTGCGGTTTGGCGGGGAGTCGTACGAGACGGTAACCACGATTGCTGGCCTGCTGAATCATGCCTCGGGCAAGGTTCCCGCGGCGGGCGACAAGATCGAGATTGGCGAGTATACCTTTGAGGTGCTGGAAGCGAATCAGCGCAAAGTGTTGCGACTGCGGATCCACAAGCGGCCGCTGGAAGTCGCGGCGAAGGAACGGTGACGCAGCCGGGGGTGTTGGCCCCAAAAGATTGGGCGTACGGCGCGTTTTTGCAGTAACATAGCGTTTATACGAATGTAGGATGTGCAACGAAGGGGTGCGTTTTGGGAAAGCGAATCCTGGTGGCGGACGATCACGACGTGGTGCGGGCAGGGGTACGAACGATACTGGCGACGCGGACGGATTGGGAAGTCATCGGCGAGGCCACCAACGGAAAGATGGCGGTGGAGATGGCTTTGGAGTTACAGCCAGATTTGATCGTGATGGACATTACCATGCCGGTGATGAGCGGCCTGGAAGCGGCGAAAGAGATCGCCAAACATAATTTGCCCAGCCGACTGCTGGTCTTATCGATGCACGAACTGCACTATAAGATCGAAGACTTTACGAAAATGGGAATTCACGGTTATGTATTGAAGTCGGACGCGGTGCGTGATTTGATTCGCGCGCTGGACGAACTGTCGGCCGGAGGGACGTTTCTGGCGAAAAAGGGAAGTGAAGCGCCGCAGCCGGATGGGACGAAACGCGGGCCGACGATGTTCAGGATGGCGTTGAGCTGGTCGTAGATTCGAGGAGTTGGAAGTTCCTGCCTTTGTGTCGTGTTCTCGATCGTTGAACAATCGTCGGTCAAATCGTTGAGGAATCTCCGATTGGGGCGCTGGCATTCTAAGATGGTGAAGGCACGTGTCTGAAGGCTTGTTCCTATGAGTGTTGCGTTCCATTAAGGGAAATATGAAAGAGGCGGCAGCACGGGGACGATCGGGATTCGCGGCGATAGTTGGGCGGCCGAATGCTGGGAAGAGCACGCTAATAAATAGGTTGGTGGGGCAGAAGATTGCGATTGTTACCTCCAAGCCGCAGACCACGCGGAATCGCATTCAGGGGATTGTTACGCGGGCGGAGGGACAGATTGTTTTTATCGATACGCCTGGGTTGTACGATGCGGATTCGGCGCTGGGGCGGCAGATGATGCACGAGGTGGCGGCGGCGCTGGAGGATATCGATGTGCTGCTACTGATGGTGGATGCGAGTCATCCGCAGACGCATATGGATGAGTTGCTGCTGTCGAAGGCCAAGAGATTTCGCGGGAAGACGATTTTGGTTTTGAACAAAGTAGATCGCGTGGCGAAAGAAGGGTTGTTGCCGCTGATCGAGGAGTTCTCCAAGGCGTTTGAGTTTGCGGCGATTGTGCCGGTGTCGGCGTTGAAGGGCGGTGGACTGGAGCAGTTGCAGCAGGAGATTTTGCGAATGCTGCCGGAAGGCCCGCCGCATTTTCCAGAGGATCAGGTTACGGATCAGCCGGAGCGGTTTTTGGCGGCAGAAGTAATACGGGAGAAGGCGATTCAGTTGACGTATCACGAAGTACCGTATGCGCTGGCGGTGATGGTGGACAAGTACGAGGAGAAGCCGCGGCTTTTGCGCATTGAAGTGACGCTTGCCGTGGAGCGGGATTCGCAGAAGAAGATTTTGATTGGGCACAAGGGCGAGATGCTTAAGAAGATTGGGACCGAGGCGCGGAAGGAATTGGAGAAGATGCTGGGTAGCAAGATTTATTTGGGATTGTTTGTGAAGGTGATGCCGGACTGGCGGGAGAATCCTGCGCGGGTGCGGGAGTTTGATTGGCATGGGCAGCTTGAGGCGCTCAGTGAACTGCAGCGGGAGCCGGGGGATGGGAAGTAGGACGCGAGTTGGTGGCGGTGTCGGGCGTAAGTTCAAAAGACAATCGGCGGTAAATTTTATCGCCTAGGCAAGCTGGGGCGCAGCGTGCTGCGCCCCTACAAAGCCGGAGGCGAGTTGCGGCGGGAGCTAAAACATGTTGGCCTTCCTCATGGGACTTAAGAGCATTTCGCCTGATGCGTTGCATAAAATGATGCAAGAGCAGAGGCCGACGGTGATCGACGTGAATTCTCCGCAGAGCTGGAATAAGGCGCATGTGCCAGGGGCGTTGAATCTGGATCCCGTCAATTACAGTGACAGCGATTTACCTGCGGACAGAGAATCCAGCCTGGTGTTTTATTGCTCGAATCCGTTGTGTACGAAGGCGCCGAATGCGGCGAAGCGGGCTAAGAAGATGGGGTATGGGAATGTAAAAGTGATGTCCGCCGGGATTAGCGGGTGGGTTTCTGCAGGGTTGCCGACTGAGGGTGGAGTGGTGCAGGCGTAAGGCGTCGACACGGCAGAAAACGCCCGCCTCCCCCTACGCGGCAACAGACGACGGCCGCTACAAAGGCAAAGGCCGCCGTTATTCGGGTGCGGCTATGCCTAGGGATTTCATTTTGCGGTAGAGGTGGCTGCGTTCGAGGCCCAGGGCGCCGGCGGTCTGCGTCATGTTCCAGCGATGTTCCTGCAATTTTCTCAAGATAAATTCGCGTTCGTAGGCGCTGCGGGCTTCGTGCAGCGTGTTGTAGGGTTGGTGCGGGCTTTCCGCAGCGCCGCGGAAAAGTTCGGGCGGCAGGTGATGCGGCTCGATGCGGGCTTGCGGACAGACGATGACCAGGCGCTCGACAAGGTTGCGCAGTTCGCGTACGTTACCGGGCCAGGGGTAGCGGAGAAGGACGTCCATGGCGGGGTCGCTGAGTTCGCGGATTTTCTTGCCATAGGCGACGCTGAATTCGTTCAGGAAGTGGTTGGCGAGGGTGGGAATATCGCGGAGGCGCTCGCGGAGCGGGGGCACGAAGAAGGGAATTACGTTGAGGCGATAGAAGAGATCCTGGCGAAAAGCGCCCCGGGAGATTTCGTTTTCCAAATTCTTATTGGTAGCAGCGAGCACGCGCACATCCACCGCTATGGCCTGGCTGGAGCCGACGGGTTCGAAGCGCTGCTCTTCAAGGACGCGCAAAACCTTCGATTGCGTGCGCAGGCTCATGTCGCCAATTTCATCAAGGAAAAGCGTGCCGCCATTGGCTTTTTCAAATTTGCCAATTTTGTCTTCGCTGGCGGCGCTGAAGCTGCCTTTCAGGTGGCCGAAAAGCTCCGATTCGATTAGATCTTCAGGGATTGCGGCGCAATTGACTTCCACGAAGGGGCCTTTGCTGCGCAGGCTGGCGGCGTGCAGGGCGCGGGCCACCAATTCTTTTCCTACGCCACTCTCTCCATAAATTAAAACGCGGCCGTTGGTTGGAGCGGTGACGGCGATTTGCTGGCGCAGCGCTTTCATGGGCACGCTGTCGCCGATGACCTGATAGCGATGGCGAAGTTCGCTGCGCAGGATTTGATTTTCGTCTTGCAGGCGGCGTTGTTGCACAGCGTTGCGAACGAGGACGGTAATTTTTTGCAGCGAGAGGGGCTTCTCGATGAAATCGAAAGCGCCCAGTTTGGTGGCGCGCACAGCGGTCTCGATGGTGCCATGGCCGGAGATCATAATCACGGCGGGCGGCCGCGGCAAAGATTGCAAGCGCGTGAGAGCTTCCAGACCGTCCATGCCGGGCAGCCAAACATCCAGCAGGATGACCTCCTGGTCCGCAGCGGCGGCGCGCTCCAGAGCTATTTCGGCGGAGCCGACGGCTTCGACGAGATAGCCTTCGTCCGCAAGAATGAGCGAGAGCGATTCGCGAATGCCGGCCTCATCATCGACGATGAGTACGCGGGGCTTGGGGCTGGTCACAACGATTCCGATCCGGAAACTGCGGGCTCGCCCGCGAGCGCGGGTGCGGCGTCCGCCACGGGCAAGAGGACCAGGAAACGCGAGCCCACGGGCACATTGTCCTCGACATGGAGGGTGCCGCCATGTTCGGCCACGATGCGGGCGGCAATCGCGAGGCCCAGGCCGGTGCCGCGATCCTTGGTGGAAAAATGCGGGAGGAAAAGTTTGTCCTTATCTTCCGGGGAAATGCCATGACCAGTGTCGGCGACACAAATTTCCACGGTGTCGGATTCGGTGTAGGCGCGAGTGGAGATGCAGATTTGGCGCGTGCGCGCATTTTCCAGGGCTTCGGCGGCATTGTCGATTAGGTTCACGAGCACGCTGCGCAGCAAGACCCCGTCGGCGCGGACGGCGGGAAGGCGTTCGGCCAGAGCGGTTTTTACGGTGATGCCGTCGAGACGGCCGGAGAAAAGTTCGACGGCTTCGTGGACCAGCGAGGTGGCGTCGGTGAGCTGCAGTTTGGCGCTGGGAAAGCGAACGAATTGCGAGAATTGGTTGACGAGATCCGCGAGCGTGGTGACTTCACGTTCGATCAAGCGCGAGCATTCCTGAACCAAGCGGGTGAGTTCCGGATCGGGCACGACCGAGGCGCCAACGGAGGAGGCGCCTTCCGCACGACGCGCGAGGAAGCGCGTGAGGCGCTGTGACGAGAGCTGAATCGGGGTAAGCGGATTTTTAATTTCGTGCGCGATGCGGCGCGCCACTTCCTGCCACGCGGCGAGCTTTTGCGCGCGAAGAAGTTCAGACAGATCATCGAAAACGACGACGAATCCAGTATTGGCGCGCCGCGGGCCGAGCGAGCTCACGGTTACCGCCAGGTGCAAAACGCGGCCGGCAACCACGGTTTCGATTTCGCGAGAGACCACGCCCAAACGCAGCGAGCGGCGCATCAATTGACCGACAACGCGCGAGGCTTCCGGTCCGAGCAGCAGCTCCAGCGAGCCGAGATCACGCGCGGCATTTCCAAACATACGCACAACGGCGGAATTGGCGCGAAGAATGGCGCCGCTGGAATCCAGCGAAAGGACGCTGGTGGGAATATTTTCAAGTACGGTTTCCATGAGCTGGCGGCGGCGCTCGAGCTCCTGCACGGCTTGCTGGAGATTGCGTGTGAATTGATCGATCTGCGAGCGGCTATCGCGCAACTGGCCGGTCATGGAATTGAAGGAGCGGACCAGCAGGCCGAGTTCGTCCTGCTGCTGTTCGGGAACTTGATAATCGAAGTTTCCCGCGGAAACTTCGCGGGTGCCTTCCGCGAGGGCTTGAATGGGCACGGTAACCTGCTTGGCGAGGAAGAGCGCCATCCAAGTGGCGGAAAATAGCAGCAGCATGGTGAAGAAAAGAAGAATGAGCAGCATTTGGCGCTTGAGGGCGCGCAGGTTTTGTTTCTGGACGTAGTATTCGCGCGTTTGCGATTGAATCTCCGCGATGCGCGTGGAAAATTCCGGGCTGGTGCGGAAGGCGGTCACAAGAGAAGCACCTGGCGAGTTGCCGGAGGTCAGTGGGACGCGCGCGGCCAAATAGTCCTTGCCGGCGGCATCCCAAATTTCCCCGCCACTTTGCAGCGTGCGAGACGGCGCGCCGAAAACGCCCGGTTGCGCGCACACGGGCATAGGGCGATCCTCCGGAGGATTGTCGCAAATGACTCCGCCGCGCAGAACCTTGCCGTTGCGGTCGAGAACCCACAGCGCATCCAGGCCGGAAGAAAACGCATGCTGCAGCAGCTGATCCGTTGGACCATCAACGAAAGGCAAGATTTGGCGAGAAAGCGCGTGCAGGCGCGGAACCTGGGATTTCCCAAGATCGTTGAGCAACAATTGCGTTTGCTCCGAGGCAATTTCAAGCGGGCGCGGGAACCAGCGGCCCAGGGTGCGATTCAGCAAGGAATAACTGACAAAAAACATAAAAAGGATGGGAAGCAGGGAGATGGCCATGGCGCCGCCGACCATCTTGGATTTGAAGCGCGCGCCCAGATGGTCTTTGCTGCGTTCGGCCCACAGGCGAAGAATGGTGCGCGTCAAAATCAGCGTGAAGGTGAGCAGTGCGGCGGTGATGACGGTGGAGACGGCGTAAAGCGTGACGGCATCGCGCCAATTTTTCGGCTCGAAAGGCACGTCGAGAGAACCGAAGGTGAATACCGCGGCAAGCAGCAGCGTCAGAAAAACTCCGGCGATCGCGAGACGCAGGCGCTGGCTGGACGCGGGGCTGTTCATGATAAGACCTGAAGCGCGGCGCTAAAGCTTGTCGGGAAAAAGTTGAACACAGAGCGCGCATGCAGAGAGCGGCCATTTTTCGTCACTCGCCCGTAACGCCGTCCGAAAGCGGCGAAAATGCGTGGAGGAGACATCTCATTGGCACGATAGCCACGCTGACGGAGCAAGTCAAGAATGGCACCTGTACCTGTTGTCCGGCACCTGCCCGCCCGTACAGGTATTAGCCATTTCAGAACGATGTGAGAAAAACGGCGTACCAAGGTGGACGCCATTTGTTAAGGTGAGCGCTGGGCCTTAAACCGGCAGGGAGTACTGCGGATGTCCGTCCGTCTGGGCGAAATATTAGTCAAAGAGAGCTTGATCACGCAAGACCAGCTGCAGAAGGCGCTCGAATTTCAGCGTGCCAACGGCGGCAAGCTGGGAAGCTGCCTGACGAAGATGGGGTACATCACGGACGACGATATCACCGGAGTGCTATCGCGGCAGTACGGAGTACCTTCGATCAACCTGCGTTTTTACGAAATCGATCCCATCATTATCAAGTTGATCCCGCAGGATACGGCGCAAAGATATCAGGTGATTCCATTGTCGCGCGTGGGCTCAGTGCTGACCATCGCGATGACCGACCCGACGAACGTATTCGCCATGGACGACATCAAGTTCATGACCGGCTTCAACGTCGAGCCGGTGGTGGCCTCAGAATCGGCGATTGGCGACGCGATATCGCGCTTTTACGGCGGGAACAGCGGCGGCACGAACCAGGAAGAGATCAGCAATTTGATGAAGGACCTGGCCGAAGACGACCAGGAACTGGAACTGGCCGCGGAAGAGGCGGAACTGGATGCGGCGTCGCTGGAACGAGCAGCGGAAGAAGCGCCGATCATTAAACTGGTGAACTTGATTTTGACGGATTCGGTCAAGCGCGGCGCCAGCGATATTCACATTGAACCGTATGAACAGGAAATGCGCGTGCGGTTCCGTATTGACGGACAGTTGCAGAAGGTCATGTCGCCGCCGATGCGTTTGAAGGACGCGATCACCAGCCGGCTCAAAATCATGGCCAAGCTGGACATCGCGGAAAAGCGGCTGCCGCAAGACGGCCGCATCATGATCAAGTACAAGGCGGACGGGAAAAAGAAGGAACTCGATTTTCGCGTTTCCACCGTGCCGACGCTGTATGGCGAAAAAATCGTCATGCGGCTACTCGATAAAGAAAACCTGCGGCTGGACATGACCAAGCTGGGCTTCGAGCAGGAGTCGCTGGTTAAGTTCGAGCGGAATATTTTGAAGCCGTATGGCATGGTGCTGGTCACGGGGCCGACAGGATCGGGGAAAACGAATACGCTGTATTCCTCTGTATCCACACTGAATAAGGTGGACACCAACATCATGACCGCGGAAGACCCCGTCGAATTCCAGTTGGCCGGCGTCAACCAGGTACAGATGAAAGAGCAGATCGGGCTGAATTTCGCTGCGGCGTTGCGCGCCTTTTTGCGGCAGGACCCGAACATTATTCTGGTGGGAGAGATTCGCGACTTTGAGACGGCGGAAATCGGCGTTAAGGCGGCGCTCACGGGCCACTTGGTGTTGTCAACGCTGCACACGAATGACGCGCCTTCGACGGTCAGCCGCTTGATGAACATGGGTATTGAGCCGTTCCTGGTGGCGACTTCGGTAAATTTGATTTGCGCGCAGCGGCTGGTGCGGCGCATCTGCTCGAACTGCAAAGAGCAGCTCGAAGTTCCGGAGCAGGCGCTGATTGACGCCGGGTACACGCCTGAAGAAGCGAAGACGGTGAAAATTTATCACGGCAAGGGCTGCACCACGTGCAACAAGGGCGGCTATAAAGGACGCACCGGTTTGTACGAAGTGATGGAAGTGACGGACGAACTGCGCGAACTGATTCTGGTAGGAGCTTCGGCGCTGGAACTGAAAAAGAAAGCGGTGGAGCTGGGCATGATCACGCTGCGGCGCAGCGGCTTGACGAAAATCGCCGCGGGACAGACAACCATGGAAGAAGTACTGCGCGAGACGGTTTTATAACATGGAAGGTGAATGATGGCTGGGATTACGCTAAGCGAACTGCTGAAAAAGATGATCGAGATGGGCGGCAGCGATCTGCACATCACGACGAACAGCGCGCCACGAGTCCGCGTACACGGCAAGCTGCGCCCGCTGGACATGCCGCCCCTCACGGCGGCGGACACCAAATCGCTGGCGTATAGCGTGCTGACGGACGCGCAGAAGCACCGCTTCGAGGAGAACCTGGAGCTGGATTTTTCGTTCGGGTTGAAGAACCTGGCGCGTTTCCGCGGCAACTGTTTCAACCAGCGCGGGGCCGTGGGGGCGGTGTTCCGCACCATTCCGTGGGAAATTAAAGGCTTCGATGCGCTGGGGCTGCCCGCGGTGGTCCGCGGCTTGTGCGACAAACCGCGCGGCCTGGTGCTGGTGACCGGCCCGACGGGTTCGGGTAAATCGACGACGCTGGCCGCGATGCTGGATAAAATCAACAGCGAACGCGAAGAGCACATGATCACGATCGAGGATCCCATCGAATTTCTGCACAACCATAAAAAATGCCTGGTAAACCAGCGCGAAGTGCACGCGGACACGCACTCCTTCTCCAATTCATTGCGCGCGGCGTTGCGCGAAGATCCCGATGTGGTGCTGATCGGCGAAATGCGCGACCTGGAAACCATCGAATCCGCGTTGCGGATTGCGGAAACCGGACACTTGACGTTCGCCACGCTGCACACCAATTCGGCGGCTTCCACCATCAACCGTATTATCGACGTTTTTCCTTCGCACCAGCAGCCGCAGATCCGCGCGCAGCTGAGCATGGTAATTGAGGGTATTCTTTGTCAGGCGCTGCTCCCGCGCACCGACGGCCGCGGCCGTTCCATGATCATGGAGGTATTGATACCTACGGCGGCCATCCGCAACCTGATCCGCGAGGACAAAATTCACCAGATTTATTCGGCGATGCAGACTGGCACGGGCACCACGGGCATGCAGACCTTTAACCAAGGACTGGTGAACGCGTACATGAAAAAAGAGATCACCCTGGATATGGCGCTCTCGCGTTCCTCGAACGCCGACGAGCTACAAGACATGATCAACCGTGGAGTGACGTCGGTACCCGGCGGCACGAAGCAGCCGGTGGGCAGCAAGCGTTAAAGGATTTGCGGGCTGATGGCGGCCTGGATTTTCGCATTGGCAGAATTGAGGAGGGCATCACATGCCGGATTATAAGTATCAGGGAACCAACCGCGGCGGGTCCAGCGTAAGCGGGGTGATGAACGCGCCCAGCAAGTCCGATCTCGCGAACATGCTGAAGCGCCAGCAGATCACGCCGACAAAAATGACCGAGAAAGGGAAGGAGTTTAATATCCCGGTTTTCGGCGCCGGCGTGAACGCCAAGGAATTGGCCGTCTTCACGCGGCAGTTCTCAGTGATGATCGACGCCGGACTTCCGCTGGTGCAGTGCCTGGAAATTCTCGCGGGCCAGCAGGAAAATAAGACGTTCCAGAAAGTGCTGACGGCCACGCGCAGCCAGGTGGAGGGCGGGGCCACGCTGTCCGCGTCCATGCGCAGTTCGCCGAAGGTATTCGACGCGTTGTACGTGAACATGGTCGAGGCTGGGGAGACCGGCGGTATTCTGGACACCATTTTGCAGCGGCTGTCCGGCTACATCGAAAAAAACGTCAAGTTACAGCGCGCGGTAAAATCCGCGTTGGTGTATCCCGTGGGCGTTTTGACCGTAGCCGGGGCGGTAATCACGCTGCTGCTGTGGAAAGTGGTTCCGATTTTCGCCACGCTGTTCGCGGGCCTGGGCGTGACGCTGCCGCTGCCGACCAAAATCGTCATCGTCCTCAGCAACCTCATCGGCAGCGTTTTTGGTTTGATCGCAGTCGTGTTTCTCGCCGCCTTTATTTTTGGCTTAAAATTATGGTACGGAACTCCGCAAGGGCGGTTCGTTCTGGATACCATCATATTGAAACTGCCGGTCCTCGGGATCTTGATGCGCAAGATAGCCGTGGCCCGCTTCACCAGAACGCTCGGAACGCTGATCTCCAGCGGCGTACCGATTCTCGACGGCTTGGACATTACCGCGAAGACCGCCGGAAACGCGGTGGTCGAACGCGCGCTGAATTCTGTCCGCAAGGCTCTTGAGGAAGGGAAATCGCTTACCGAACCGTTGAAAGAATCCCAGGTGTTCCCCGGCATGGTGACGCAGATGATCGCCGTCGGCGAACAGACCGGTGCGATGGACGCGATGTTGTCCAAGATTGCCGATTTCTACGAGGAAGAAGTCGACGCCGCGGTCAAAGATTTGCTAACGGCTCTTGAGCCGGTAATGATCGTGTTCCTGGGCCTGGTTGTGGGCGGCGTGGTTATTTCGATGTACTTGCCGCTATTCTCGCTGATCGGCAAGCTCAGCGACACGCACTAACGGCCGCGCTGTTGACGAGAATCGCCTCGAAGTTTGCGTGTGCCGGCGCCATAACTCTGCGGCCGCCGGCCGCGCGCTTAGGAGGACCGCGCCCTGGGCAACGATTACGGGCAAACCATGGATCAAAACCTGCTCATGAGAGAGTGGCTCGAATGGCTGACGCGCGTTCGTTTGTTGATGATCACTCTCATACTGGCCGTAGGCGTGGTGTGGCCGCAGTCCGTGCTATTTGCTGGATCCAGCCGCTATTTTCTTCCGCTCATCATTTCCTGGCTCACGGTCGCGATTCTCCAGCTGATTTTACTTCGCTCTCTTCCTTCCGCGCGATGGCATGGCGGCGTGCAGGTGGCCTGCGATGTGATCATGATTTCCGCGCTGGTGTATGCCACCGGCTTGCAGGAAAGCTATTTCATTCCACTGTACCTGCTGGCCATTATCGTGGGCAGCATCCTGTTTTCGCGAGCCTGGGCGTTCGTGGTGACGTGGACGTGTTTGGCGCTGCTGGGCGGTTTGATGGAAATGGCTTTCGCGGGCAAAATTCCGCGAACCTTCATCTCCGTTACCACGGTGGAAAACCTGCGCATCGGGTTTTTGCGCAATGTAGTTCTATTTCTCACGCTGACCTACCTCGCTAGCCTGCTGGCCCAGTCATTGCGGCGCAAAGGCAAGGAACTGGAAGAAAAGCACGAAGAGCTCCTGGACCTGCAGGACTTCACCGAGGACATTATTCATTCCATGCGCGGCGGTTTGCTGACCACCGATCTGGAGGGCCGTATCCTCCTGTTGAATCGCACTGGAGAAGAGATTCTGGGCCATCGCTTCGCGGATATCCGCGGGAAGCTGGTCCGCGATATTAACGCTGACTTCTGGTTGTCCGGCGCGCAGCCGGGACAAGAACCCGCGGGCTTGCGCAAAGAAATAGTTTTTCTGACGCCCGACGGGAAACAGCGCTACATCGGGATCAGCGTCTCGCCGCTGCGCTCTCGAGAGCCAGGACCGAGCGGCTATGTATTTAACTTTCAGGACCTGACGGATCTACGGCGGCTCGAACAGGAAGTGGCGACCAAAGAGCGCATGGCGGCGCTAGGACGATTGTCCGCGGCTATTGCGCACGAGATTCGCCAGCCCTTGACGGCCATGGCCGGGGCGGTGAAGGAACTCGCGCGGCTGGTGCCGCTCGAAGAGGACGAGAAGCATTTGGTGGGTATTGTCAGCCGGGAATCGGAGCGCCTGAATCACATCATTACCGACTTTCTGAACTATTCACGCGAAAAAACTTACGAGTTTCAGGAAGCGGATGTGTGCTGGCTGCTCGATGAAACCCTGACGCTAATCGAAAAAAAACCGGAAATCGGCACCAAGTATCAGATCCTGCGGTCCTTCAATGGCCACGAATTGCGCGCTCGCGTCGACCCGAACAAGATCAAACAGGTGTTCTGGAACCTCTGCGACAATGCCCTGCGCGCGATGCCCGACGGCGGCACGCTAACCGTGCGTATGGAAGACCGCCCTTTCTGGCTGCGGATCGCGTTTCAGGATACCGGCATAGGTTTGGATCTGAAGCAGAAGGCCAAGATATTCGAGCCGCTGCAATCTGGATTTAAAGGCGGCACCGGCCTGGGGCTATCCATCGTGTACCAGATCGTGCAGGCACATAGCGGCAGAATCATGGTGGTCTCGGAAAAAGACCGCGGGGCAGAATTCATCGTGGAGCTTCCCCGAGTTGCGTGAAAAAGTTGCGTGAAACATTTGCGTGAGAATTCGCGCGAGGCGTGATGCTAGCTACCAAGGCAGCAACGAGAGAACCAGCCCGGGAATTGGCCCACATTCTCGTGGTCGACGATGAAAGGTCCATCTGCGAATTGCTGGAGATCACTTTTCGCAAGGACGGCCACAAAGTCGAAATCGCGCACAGCGTCAGCGAAGCCAAGCGCAAACTGGAATCCGGCATATTTGACATCATCATCTCCGACGTGCGGATGCCCGGAGAGGGCGGCGTGGATTTGCTGCGTTTTACGAAAGAGATTGCGCCGAACACTTTTTTCCTGCTGATTACGGGCGTGCCCACGGTGGAAACGGCGATTGCGGCGATCAATGCCGGCGCGGACCGCTACGTAATTAAGGATCACGAACTGGTCGACCAGTTGCGCCGCACGGTGCGCGAAGTATCGGAAAGCGTCAAGTGGAAAAAAGAAGCGGGCTACCTGCGCCGGGAATTGCGGCGGCTCACCGGGCTGGACAACATCGTAGGGCAAAGCCCCAAGATGCGCGCCATTTTCGAGCTGATCCAAACCGTCGCTCCGCAAACCAGCCGCGTGTTGATCACTGGGGAAAGCGGAACGGGCAAGGAACTGGTGGCGCGTGCCATTCATGAAAATAGCCTGCGTGCGCAGGCGCCCTTCATCACCATCAACTGCGGCGCGTTTCCGGAAACCCTCCTGGAGTCGGAACTGTTCGGATACATGAAAGGCGCGTTTACCGGCGCCAATGAGAATCGCCGAGGACTGTTCCAGGCGGCGGATGGCGGAACGCTGTTCATGGATGAGATCGGGAATATGAGCTTGACCATGCAGGTGCGCTTGTACCGCGTTCTGCAGGAGGGCAAGGTGCGGCCCATCGGCAGTACGGAAGAAACCGATGTGGACGTGCGCATCATCGCCGCTACCAACAAAGATTTTGAAAAAGAAATCGCTGAGGGCCGCTTCCGGGAAGACCTGTACTACCGGCTGAGCGTAATCCCCATTCAGTTGCCTTCGCTCCACGAACGGCGCGAGGATATCCCGCTGCTCGCACGGCATTTCCTGGAGCGCTTTCGTAAATCCATGGAAAAGCCCATCGAGGGAATATCGCCGGAGGCTATGAGCCGTCTGGAATCCTACGATTGGCCGGGAAACGTGCGCGAACTAGAGAACACCATGGAACGAGCGGTGGCCCTCGAAACTGGAACGCAAATCTCCCTGCGCGTGCTGCCCGAACGCATCGCCGGTCATACGACGTTGCCGCCGTCCGTGGAAGCCGCCGGCAGCGCTGTCGCAGATTTTCCGGAGGGAGGTCTCGACTTCGAGGAACAAATATCCCGGGCGGAAAAGAATTTTCTGCAACTGGCTTTACTCAAGTCCGATGGCGTGCGAACCCGCGCGGCGGACCTGCTCAAGATCAGTTACCGTTCTTTCCGGCACTACGCAAAAAAGCACAGCCTGTAGACCGCCAAAGCAGGCCAGGCGAGGTATCCGGGTGGCAAGAAAAAGCTCCCCAAAGTATGTGTTTGGACAATTCACTCCTTCTTTCTGTTTGCCCGCGCATCGCCGCAATGGAGAGAATGAATTGGTCTTGACGCGATCCACAGCGAACTGACAGGAACACATGAAGCTCGCGACATCGATTCGTCTAGCGCTCAGCCTGATGGCTATAGCCGGTCTCTTCCTGCTCGTCAGTATTCGGTCGTTCTACGACGTCCACATCGCGTCCATTATTTTCGGCACCGGGCTGTTGAGTCTTTACTTCATCCTGCTGCGCACACGTATTTCTATCCGCGAGCAGCTAGGAGCCTTTTTTTTAACGGCCGCGCTGGTTATCTTCGACGTTCGCTTCCTGGGATACCGGTTTACGTGGCCGGCTGCGATGACGCTGCTCGGCTTTGCCAGCCTGGCAATACTTTTCTTTCGCTTTATTTGGGCGCCTCCTTCCGAGCGACGGATGGCCTCTTACGTCCTGTTGCCCGCGTTGTTTATCTTTTTTTCCGACTGGTGCGCGGGTCACCTTTTACATTGGACGGAAATCGCACAACCCTCCGTCTTGGATCTTTATCTTTATTCCTTCGAGGCCAGCACCCGCGTGCAATTGCCGTTCCTGGTGGGCCAGATGTTCCAACGGTCGCACGCCCTGGGTTACGTTTGCATTGAAGTTTATCTGGGCCTGCTCATCTTCATCAGCCTCACCTACATCGGATGCCTGTTGCGCAACGTGCGAACCGCACTGTCGGCGCTGACAGCTTTTCTATTGACCGCTCCGGTGGGCATCCTTTTCTACAATTTCTTCCCCGCGCTGGGCCCGCGCTTTATTTTTGGCTCCGGGTTTCCGTGGCATCCTCTCGCCGCGGAGCAGGCTCGCCGCCTCGTCCTGCAACCTATTGCCATGGCTGGAGCGCGAAACGCCATGCCGTCACTTCACGCCACCTGTGTCTTTCTGGTGTTTTGGTACGCTCGAGGTTTGTCGCGCACGGAACGGGCCGTCGCCGCGATTTGCGTACTGCTGACGTTGCTGGCCACCATAGGTACCGGCGAACATTACGTCATTGATCTGGTGGTGGCTGTTCCCTTTACGGCGATGATCATAGCGCTCACAAACCTGTTGGTCGGCAACGACCGTTCCCGGCAATACGTTCCACTAGGCATCGGACTTGGGGTGGTGACGGCTTGGCTTTTGGCTTTACGGTACGCTACGAACTTTTTTTGGCAATCTCCGGTGATTCCGTGGCTAGCGATTCTGGCCACCCTCGCGATATCGTACCTGGCGCTCAAAAGGACCGAGAATCCCGCGTGCCGGCCCCTAACCAGCGCGCTTCATGGCGATCCGCTGTCGACCCCTCTACCAGTGACTGGCAGCTCCATTTCGACGTGAGCCGTTACTCGCTTTCGGGCGGCCGCTAGGGCCACCAACCGCAGGCACAGGGCGAGAGTACCCTTCGACCTTTAGCGTGTGCCTATTTTCGGCAGGGATGATGGACAGAAAAGGTCACTCCGGCGAGAAAAGGACGTTTGTCTCGCCAGCCTCGTAGGGACCCAGATGCCCTAGGCCGCCAGTTAAAGTCAATACAATGAACCATTTAAGGAAAACCAGGCTCTGGTACCAACGGATTACCTCGTTGGCCCCCGCCTTGCCCTAGGGTATGGTGTGCTCTGGCACTCTAAACACTCTCAAGGAGATTGTAATAACATGAAGAAGCAAAAAGGGTTTTCACTTATCGAGCTTTTGATCGTTGTGGCGATCATTTTGATCATCGCGGCGATTGCAATTCCTAACCTGCTGAAGTCCAAGATGGCGGCCAATGAATCGTCCGCGGTTGGTTCTCTGCGTACGGTCAACACTGGTGAGGTGACCTATGCCTCTTCGTGCCCGAACATCGGCTACTCCAGCACGCTGGTGGAATTGAACGCTGGTGCGAATTGCACCGCGGGCACCGGCATCATTGACTCGGTTCTGGCAGCTGGCACGAAGAGCGGCTATACATTCACGTACGCCGCGGCTCAGGCCGGTACGTTGTATGCCACCTACACGAACCAAGCGCTGCCGGTTGTGTATCAGACCACTGGCAACCGCAGCTTTTTCACCGATCAGACCGGTGTGATCCGCTATGCCCTCGTCGGCAGCGCGGCTCCGACGGTTGCTAGCTCGCCGTTGCAGTAAGGATGACGCGAGTCGTGGTACCCAAAGGGGGAAGTCTTACGACTTCCCCTTTTTGATTAAGGAATGCAATTTCGAAAGGAAGGAGGCAAAACCCATGAACGTGCGGCGTGCGAAACAGACAAAATTACTGACAGTTCGCCGCGTGGAAGTGGGCTTCTCCCTTATCGAGCTGTTGGTAGTGGTGGCCATTATCTTAATTATTGCGGCGATCGCCATACCGAGTTTGGTGCGCTCCAAGATTGCAGCAAACGAAGCGTCCGCGGTGAATTCCATCCGCACCATCAACTCCGGGAATGTCACCTATTCTTCGATGTGTCCCGGGGTAGGTTATGCGGCCACACTCGCGGATCTTGGACCTGGCGCAGGAGTATGTGTCGGAGGAGCGAATATTATCGACGATGTGTTGGGCGTTGCCGCGCCCACGAAGGCGGGCTACACATTCATTTATGCACCAAGCGCTGCTGGCGGGATCAACGACACGTATACGTTGAATGCGAATCCTTCAGTTGTGGGCATCACCGGGCAGCGGTTTTTTTATTCAGATCAATCGGGAGTAATCAGGTACTCCCCAGCGGGTGCCGCAACCGCGGCCAGCCCGCCGCTGCAATAAAATATGCGGGGCGAAGATTTTGTAGTCGGAGTCGTATCAAAAAAAAAACTAACGGGAGAAATGACCATGAAACGGGAACGGGGATTTTCACTTATCGAGCTTTTGATCGTTGTGGCGATCATTTTGATCATCGCGGCGATTGCAATTCCTAACCTGCTGAAGTCCAAGATGGCGGCCAATGAATCGTCCGCGGTTGGTTCTCTGCGTACGGTCAACACGGGTGAGGTGACCTATGCGGAATCCTGCCCGGGCGTTGGCTACTCCAGCACGCTGGTGGAATTGAACGCTGGTGCGAATTGCACCGCGGGCGCCGGCATCATCGACGCGGTTCTAGCTGGCGGTACGAAGAGCGGCTTTACGTTCACGTACACGGCGGTGCAAGCCGGGACGCTGTATGCGACGTATAAGACGACGGCCCTGCCGGTCGTGTATCAGACTACCGGCAACCGCAGCTTTTATTCCGACCAGACCGGGGTGATCCGCTATGCCCTCGTCGGCAGCGCCGCGCCGACGGTTGCCAGCTCGCCCCTGCAGTAAGAGCAGATCTGGACAGCTATTCCTGTCAGCGACATTGCGGTGTTCCGCGATGTCGCTGATTTATTTTCGGGCATTGTGAATGCTTCAACGTAATCGGCGAGGCCTGCCAGCCCGGGCCTCTTTCAATGCGCCTTCAATGCCGCCAGAGCGGTCGTGTTGCTCGGATCGGTCAGCAGCACGGCGCGATATTCAGTTTCCGCTTGTGCGCGGTCACCAGCCGCTTCGAGTAACTTGGCGAGCTGCAGATGGGCTTCGCTGTCATAGGGGCTGTACTGAAGAAAGGTTTTCAACGCAGCCGCGGCCTTTTCGTTCCGTCCAGTCTGCAGATAAACATCCGCTAAACCCCGCGTCGCATCAGGCGACGGTTGCAGGTCGAAGGACCGCCGAAACTGAGTTTCCGCCCCTTCATAATTTTTGTATTCCAGTAAGGCTTTGCCGTACCAGAGGCGCGCCGCGGGATTTACTGGCGCCAGCGCAATGGCGCGCTCGAATTCCGCCAAGGCCTCAGATTGCTTGCCGGTGCGCTGCAGCGTAATGGCATAGTTGTAATGCGCATCTGCCCAATCCGGGCGCGTGCGTATGGCCTGAAGCAAATATTCCTGCGCTTCAGAATATTTGTGTTCCCGGGTATACAGCGCACCCAGGGAATTCATGGTGATGACATTGTCCGGCTTGCCCGCCAGCGCGGTCAGCCATTCGGTTTCAGCACGCTCAAGGTTTCCATCGTCGTAAAAAACGACGGCAAGATTATTCCGGATGATCGCGGCATCGGGATCCGTGCGTAATGTTTGTGTATAGAGTGATAGGTCATCGTGCCAAATAGCATTGCGCCGGACGATTGCAACACCCGAAACGGTTGTGATGCCCGCAAGGAAGAGCAGCGCGGCTGCTCGAACCGCTGCCGTGGTCCCAGGCCACCGTGCCCCAGGCCATCGGGCCGGCGCACGCCAAAGCTGCACGGCGCACCATCCCGCGAGCCAGCAGAAACCCACCGAGGGCAGATACAGGTATCGTTCCGTGAGGACGTTGGCAGCCATCCATCTCGCGTTCAGTACGGGTAGAAGCGTCAAACTCATCCACAGCGTACAGAAGGCGATGGCGGGCAGCCTCTTGAACGCCGCTATCGCGGCGACGATACTGAATGCCACGACAACCGCGATGCCGCCAAGCACCCGCGGGTCCTGAAGACTGGTGCTGGCGTGGAAGACGTGGAAGGCGGAGAGTTTCGCCGGCCAGAACAGTAGCTCGGTGTAACGCAAGACCAATGCGAACGCGGAAAAAACCGCCTGACTCCAGGAGATCGCAGGATGCTGCAATACCGGAGCAAGCTTGCCAAATAAAGCAATCCGCAACAGAAGGTAGGCAGCACCCATGCCGCAAATCGGGCCGAAGCGCGCTACTGCTCGCAATAAATCCAGTCTGGGCGCGGCAGTGTTGCGCGCGTATTGCAGCGTGGCGAAACCGACGGCCAGCGGCGCCACCAACAGAGAGGGCTCTTTCGCGAACACCGCCCCGAGCAGAGCCAAAGCAGCCAGTGAACCCGCAAGCCAGTCTGGTTTTTCAAAATCGCCGATGAGCCACAACGCCAACAGCGAGAAAAACGTGGCTTCCAAATCGGGCACCGCCGCAATCCAGTCCACCACCTCGGTATGCACCGGATGGATCGCAAACAGCAACGCACCAATCCACGCCATCCAGCCCTCGCGGAGCAGCCGAAGACCGACGAGGTAAACCATCAGCACCACCGCGAGATGCATGGCCAGGCAGAAGAGGTGAAAACCAGATGACGCATCGCCAAAAAGCTTCCAAAGAGCCAGGAAGGTGAGCGTCATCAGCGGGCGGTAATAATTCGTGGCTCCGGCGTGACCGACGAAGGACCACACCGTGGTGCTGAAAATTTCCGGGACAAATTTCCAACTCTTGACGTACGGATTTTGCAGGATCTGCTGATCGTCGTCGTACACGAAGCCATTGGTGACCATATTCGCGTAACACAAGCAAGTCACCAGGAGCAGAATGGCGATGAGCAGAACTTCGCGGGAGTCAAGCTTCTGCTTGGGAGCGGCGGCCACTGGAGGAGCGGGCGCCGTAGCGGCGCCGACGGCTCGGCGAGCCCCCGGCCGCTGGATGGGAACTGGGTCGCTTACGGAAACATTCGACATACAAGATCAAAGTGTAAGCCGACGGGCTAATCGACGGCACAATACTTTGCAGTTGCTTGTCCTCGAAACAACCGCCCAACGCGCGCCGCGGAGTTCTGGCGTAGACTGGCGTAATGATCGCCGCTGATGCATCGTTGCCGCATCGGACGCTATTGCATCGTGGTGCGCGGGGCTCGCTCTTTATCCTGTTTGTGTTGACGGCCTTTTGTCCTGCCGGCGGCATTGCCGCTGCGGAACTTAAGACCGTGGAAATGGAGTCGCGCTTCGAACACGCCTACCGCGATAGCCGATCGCTGGAAGTCTCCTTCCTTGAAATTTATAAAGAAAATGGGCAGTTGGTGCGCAGCGAGGCGGGCACCGGTTATTTTCGGCGTCCCGGCAAAATGCGCTTCGAGTATGAGGCGCCTGAGAAAAACCTCTTTCTCGTTGACGGCAAGACCGCTTGGTACTACGTGCCGTCGGACCACACTGCGACGCGCGTGCCCGTGAAGCAAAGCGCGGATTGGAGAACGCCTCTCGTGCTACTTACCGGGGAGGCTCGTTTATCGCGAATCTGTTCCAGTGTGCAAATCCTTCCCCATGAGAAAGCCCTAAGCTCTGACGGCGTAGTTTTGCAATGCGTGCCGAAGGGGAGCTCCGCCGACGGCACGGATATGGTGTTTCTGGAAGTCTCGCAAGGCTCCGGAAACCTCTCGCGAGTGGAAATTCAAGAATCGGGCGGCGTTACGGTGGAATTTCAATTTAAAAACTGGCAGTTCAATCCGCCATTGCCGGATTCGCAGTTCCGCTTCACGCCTCCTCCGGGAACGGCCATCGTGAATGGCGAGTCGCTAGGCGCAGCAGCAGGCTTCCCTGGCATCCCATAGGCACGCGGTGCGGGAGTTTAATTGACGATCAAACGGTGGCCGCCAAAGCGGTCAATATCCTGTAAAATGGGCCAGTTACCCAGAGCGAACAGCCAACCCTCCGGCGTTCCGCCGACTCTATCTAGATGAGGTAAACTCAAAGCATGGGGGAATTCGTTTGTCGCGTCGCGGACGCCAACGGGCGCGTATTTTCGCACGTTGAGCCCGCGGGAAACTTGGACGAAGCCCGCCAGAAAATGGTGGACCGGGGTTTGTACGTCTATTCGGTCCGTGCCCGCAATAGCCTGGTCAGTGGGCTGACCAACCGCTCGCGCACGCGCCAGGTAAGCGGCTCCGACTTTCTCATTCTCAATCAGCAGTTCAACACGCTGATCAAAGCGGGCCTGCCAATCCTGCGGGCACTGGACCTACTTTCTACCCGCGCGGCCTCGCCCAAGCTGCGCCCGGTGGTGGCGCAAATTCGCGACCGCGTGCGGGAAGGGAAGTCGCTCTCGGAAGCGGTGGAAGAAGCCGGAGTATTCTCTAAAGTGTATTCCACGGCGATCCTGGCCGGCGAGAAGAGCGGCAACCTCTCCGGAGTGCTGGAGTACTACATCGCTTATCAGCAGGTCAGCACGGGCGTGCGGAAGAAAATTATTGCCAGCCTGGTCTATCCGGTGCTGTTGATTGTCGTCGCCGCAGTGATCGTGACCTACCTGGTGACCGTGGTCATTCCGAAGTTTGCTTTGCTTTATCGTGATCTGGGTTCGGAACTGCCCGGGCCAACGCAGCTGCTGATCGCGATTACCGTGGATCACCGCTACCTCGTACTTGGGGTGATTGGCGCGGCATTTCTCGCGGCGATTCTGATTTTCCTGTGGTCGCGTTCGGAAGAAGGCGGCGCGGCCTTCGACCGCCTGAAGTTTCGCATTCCGATCATTGGCGACACTATGTTGAAATTCCAGGTGGCGCAATTTTCACGTACGCTAGCCACGCTGCTGACCGGCGGCACGCCTTTAGTGGCCGCGCTAAGCACCGCATCGGATGCCATCACCAGCAAGCTGGTGCGCAACACGGTGGTAGAGACCACGCAAATGGTTCGTGAAGGGGAATCCCTGCACGCCGCTCTGGGCTCGAAGGGCGTTATGCCGGACCTAGCCTTGGACATGATCGAAGTCGGTGAGTCCAGCGGAGCTTTGGCGCCCATGCTCAACAGCGTGGCAGTATTTTACGAGGAGGAAGTGAGCATCCGGCTAAGCGCGATGGTTTCGCTGATCGAACCGTTGTTGTTGGTATTTATGGGCTTGCTCGTGGCGTTCATTTTGATTTCGCTTTATTTGCCGATTTTCTCGTTTTCAGCGACGGGATCACGATAAGGATTCTATGGCTACGACCGAACACAATTTACCTGCTGGGGACGCCACCGAACCGCAGATTAACGAGCGGGAAGTGGCGCGCAAACTGGCGCAAAGATATCGCTGTCCGTTCGTGAACCTGACCGAGCAGCGCATCGATCCGGAACTCTTTCGCGCCATTCCCGCGGACCTGATGTTTCGCTACAACTTCGTGCCTTTGGAGTCGCAAAACAATAGTTTGTCGATCGCCGTGGCGGACCCCAGCCAGGTACTGCTGAGCGATGAGCTGCCGCTGCTGCTGGGCAAGAAGCTGTCGATTAAAGTTGCCACCAAGCGGCAAATCGACGATTTACTGAAGCGCACGGAGCAGTCGCAGCGCGTGCTGGAACAAGCTACCGAAGCCTTTACGCTGCAAGTCTCGAAAGAAGACGCGGACAGCGACGAGACCATCTCCGGCGACCGCCTCACGCGGGACACGGCGCAAAATCCCGTGGTGCGGCTGGTGGAAACCATCATCTTCACCGCGCTCGAACGGCGCGCCAGCGATATTCACATCGAAGCGCGCGACGGCGAAGTGGCCGTGAAGTATCGCATCGATGGCGTGCTGCAGTACGCCATGCAGAACATGTCCAAAGAGTGGCACTCCAATTTAATTTCGCGCATCAAGGTGCTCAGCGATTTAGACATTGCCGAGCGGCGCGTGCCGCAGGATGGGCGCTTCCGCGTTAAGTACAAAGGCCGCTTCATCGACTTGCGCGTCTCGATTATGCCCGCCAGCCACGGCGAAGATGCCGTGTTGCGCGTTCTCGATAAAGAAACACTTTCGGAAAAGTTCACCAACCTGAGCCTGGACGTGGTCGGCTTCTCCGCCGACGAAATGAAGAAATTCCGCCGCTATATCCGCGAGCCCTACGGCATGGTGTTGGTCACCGGGCCGACGGGTTCCGGTAAAACCACCACGCTGTACGCGGCCATCAACGAGATTAAATCCGACGAGGACAAAATCATTACCATCGAAGATCCCGTTGAATACCAGTTGCGTGGCATCACGCAGATCCCCGTGAACGAGAAAAAAGGCCTGACCTTCGCGCGCGGACTGCGCTCAATTTTGCGGCACGACCCGGACAAAATCATGGTGGGCGAAATTCGCGACCAGGAAACCGCGCAGATCGCCATTCAGTCCGCGCTGACCGGCCACCTGGTGTTCACCACCGTGCACGCCAACAACGTTACCGACGTCATCGGCCGCTTCATCAACATGGGCGTCGAGCCGTACAACTTTGTCTCCGCGCTGAACTGCATTATGGCGCAGCGGCTGGTGCGCGTGATCTGCATGAGCTGCAAGAAACCCAAGCGCTACAGCGCTTCGGAGCTCAACGATTTGGGTCTGGACCCCGCCATCTGGGGCTCGGTCGTGTTTGCCGAAGGCGGCGGGTGCCTCGAATGTTCCGGTACCGGTTACCATGGGCGCACCGCTATCTGCGAACTGCTGGACCTCACCGACCGCATTCGTGAAATGATCGTAGATCGCAGGCCGACGTCCGAAATCAAGCGCGTGGCGCGCGAAGAGGGCATGATCACGCTGCGCGAGAGCGGCCTGAACAAAATTCGCGAAGGCTCTACGAGCGTGAAGGAAATCAACAAGGTGACCTTCGTGGAAGAGCCGCTGGCGCATTAGATTTTTCTGGCGCAGGGAAATTTTCAAACACCTATGGCATCGACGACCACCGCCGCGTTTCGTCAAGGAATCTACAAGAGCGCACTGGTGCGCAAAGTTACCCGCTGGCTGGACGCCAGCGCGCACCCGCCGCTGGCGCTGGAGATTGCTCCGAATCGCGTCGCCGGAGCGCGCTGGACGCGCACGGGATCCCTCGATGGTTTTGCCGTGCACGAGCTTCCCGACGGGGCGCTGGTGCCTTCGGCGGTGGAAAGCAATATCGTTAATCCGGGTGTGGTGACCGCCGCGGTAAAAAGCGTGTTCGAGCGCCTGCGCGCGAAGGACGAACCGATAGCTTTGATCTTGCCGGATCCGGTGATTCGTGTTTTCCTGCAACATTTCGATCAATTTCCGCGCTCCCCGCAGGAAGCGTTTCCCATGCTGCGCTGGAAGCTGAAAAAAAGCGTGCCCTTTGAAGCCGATGAGACGCTGATCTCCTATATGCGGCAGGCGCCGCATGAAGACGGCGTCGATGTAGTCACCGCGCTGGCGCGTCTGCGCATCATCCGCGAATATGAAGGACTGGCGGAAGCCGCCGGCCTTTTCCCCGGTGTAATACTGAATTCTTCGCTTGCGGCCGTTTCGTTGCTTGAGGAAGATCGGCCCACGTTGCTGGCGCGCATTTCCGGTTCCTCTCTGACCACCGCGATCGTTCGCGAAGGCGTCTTGCGCGGCTACCGCTGCACGGAGCTGCCGGCCCGCGGCAATGATTTGACTCCCGAAATGCTTCTGGAAGAGATTTATCCGGTTGCTGCTTATTACCAGGATACTTGGCGGGAAGGCATTCAGTCCGTGCGCGTCGCGGGGCTGGGGGCGCGCTTGCCGGAGTTTGTGCGGCCGCTCGAAGACGAGTTTCACTGCGAAGTCCGCTCGCTGATGCAGACGGCGGGGCGCGACGGCCGCCTGCCGGAGGACGCCAAGCCTCTGATGGAGCGGGAACTGGAAGGACTGGTGGGCTGGATTTTGCATCGAAGTTAAACGCGTCAAAGGGCCGGGATTTTGGAGAATCGTTAAGGACTTCGCTAAAACGCTTCGTCAGGAGAGCACGCAAGAGCAATGAGAGTACGGTTAAATCTCGCCACCAAACCGCTGGCCACCCATCGGCGCTTCGTTACCGGCGCGGGCCTGCTGGCCGTCGTCGCCGGGGTGACATTTTTGGCCCTTGGCTGGCATGTGTACAGCGTGCGCAAAGCGGATTCGGAATATCGCGCGCAAGCGCAGGACACGCGGCAGCAACTGGCCGCCAGCGAACAAGAACGCAACGATTTGGAGCGGTTTTTCCTGCGGCCGGAAAATGCCCGGCTGCACGAGCGTTCCGCGTTTCTGAATTCGATCATCGATGCGCGCAGCTTTGACTGGACGCGGATGTTCATGGATCTCGAGAAAGTGTTGCCCGGCGGCGTGCGCCTGCTGAGCATCGAGCCGGAGCAGGTCAAAGGGCGCGTGAAGGTGAAGATCAAGGTGGGCGCGAGCACCGAAGAGGCCAAGCTGAAATTCATCCGCGCACTGGAAGAGTCCAAAGAGTTCAGCAGCATCGAACTGGTGAGCGACCGCACGGCGGTGGCCGGCGATTCGGCGGACAAAGAAACGCTGGAACTCAGCGTGGTGTATTCGAGGACTTGATGCCGCGAAGAGACTTCAAAGTGCAGAAGCGTCTGATCCTGGGGGGCCTGGGCCTGCTGGTGCTTGCCGATCTTGGATTGGTGGCCTATAGCTGGCGGCTGGCTTCTTCTCCGCATACTCCGAGGCAGCAGCTGGTGCAGGAGCGTGAGCAATTGGAGCTGCTGCGCGCAGACATTCGCCGCGCGCAGTCCATTCGCGAAAAGATGCCCTCCACGCAACAGGATTGCGACAAGTTCGAGCATTCGCTGAAGCCGGCAAGCGTGGGATATTCGTCCGTTTCGGCGGAGATTGGAGCAGTGGCCAGCAAGGCGGCGCTGCGCATCGATGATTTAAGCTTCAAACAGAAAAGCATTCCCAACCGCGACCTCGATGTGGTGGAGATGGATGCGACCGTCACCGGCGAATACGCCAGCGTAGTGCGCTTTTTGAACAGTCTGCAGCGTTCGGAAAATCTTTATGAGGTAGACGGACTTTCCGTGACCTCGGACTCGCAGACGCATGCGCCCGGTGGCCAGGTGCGCGTGGTCGTGCATATGAAAACGTATTTCAGGTCGGCGTAATGAAGCAAAAGAAACAACTCGTAGTGTTGGGCGTTCTGCTGGCGGTTGCCGGATTGGTGTGGTACGCGCAGCGCGGCGGCTCGCCGGTGGTCGGCGCGGCAAATCACGGTTTCGTGTCGACCATTTATCAGCCGCTTCCGGTAGAAAACCCGGCATTACATTGGAAGGAAATGGACGCGGCGCGGCGCACCGAGTATAAGAGCAGCGGGAGAAACCCATTTAGCATGCAGGCAGCGGCCCCGGAAGCGGCGGATCCGAAGTCGGTGGCGCTCATTAGTACCGGGACGCCGTACACGCGAAGAGGTCCCTTCAAGGAGCCGCCGCCGCCTCCGCCGACGTGGCCGGGCAATGTCAGCTTTTTTGGTTACGGCACGGTCCCGAACGGCAGCGCGCGGCGCGCCTTCCTGTCCGTGGACGGCGAAGTGCAAGTGGTGGGTGAAGGCGATACCGTGCTTGGGCGCTACCGTATCCTGCAGGTGAACAACGGCGTTTTGGAATTTCAGGATATTTCCACCGGTTTGCGCAACACCAAAGCTCTGGATCCAGACAAGGCTGGCCCCGCGAGTCAGCAGCAGCAGCCACCGGCATGAAATCGTCATCCCCATCATTCGTCTCGTGCAGGCCGCGGCCTTTTGAACCCCGGAATCAACCCGGGAGCTACCGGCCACGCCGCCAACGCGGCTATGCGTTGCTGATGATCATGTTCTTTGTCGCGCTTTTGGTGGCTACCGCCATGACCGTGGTGCCGAATGTGTTGACCGAGGGCAAACGCCAGAATGAAGAGGAAATGATCTGGCGTGGCAAACAGTACATCCGCGGCATCAGCTTGTATTACCGGAAGCTCGGAAAGTATCCCACCTCGCTGGACGATCTCACGAAGCCACAAATCGGCAACATCCGTTTTATGCGCGCCGCGTACAAAGACCCCATGAATAAAGTCGATGGCAGTTGGCGATTAATCTATATCGGACCGGCCGGCCAACTGATCGGCAGTCTGAAGCCGCAGCCCAATCTAGGAGTGCCCGGCGCCCCGGGATTCGGAACACCGGCGGGGACCGTGGCTGGAGCGAGCACCGGGCCATTCGCGGCCACGGGATCCCAGGCAAGTTTCGCTCCCTCTGGCGGGTTCGGAGCCCCAATTGCGGGCGGAGCCGCCTTCGGAAATCCAGGCGCCGCGGGAGCGGCGGTGGGCGCCGACGGGCAACCCGTCGATCCAGCGTCGGATCCCATGCTGAATCCACCGGCCGGTGCGGGAACGGATTTGCCGGACATCATCGGCGGAAACATTACGGGTGTGGGGAGCAAAATCAACCAGCACTCCATCATGGTGTATCAGAAGGCGAAAAATTATCTGCTGTTTGAGTTTGTGTGGAATCCCGCACAGGCCCAAGCAAACGCGCTGCAGCAGTTGAATGCTCCGGGCACCGGCGGTATTGGCACGCCCGTCGGGAATACGCCGAATCCGTTTGGGCCAACGCCCGCTACCAATGGCCCTGGCGCGGGGGCTTCTCCTCCGGTGACGGCCCCGTCAACTCCACCGCAACAGCCCCCGCAATAACAGAGATTTCTAAACCTCAAAACTAGGCGGAAAGCTGGCGGTCTATTCAGGAGCCTTTTTTTCTGATGCGTTCTTTTGCGGCGCGGGACCTTTTGCTAAGGCGTTTTGCGGAGCGGTCCGGAGAAATCGTTGCTCATGTCGCTGGAGCCCAAACCCCTGGACTTGGTGCTCTGATACGAGCGCTGCACCTTGCGAACGTACGAGAGCGTTTCCGAGAAAGGCGGCACGCGGCCGTATTGCTCCACGCGTTCCGGGCCGGCGTTGTATGCAGCGAGCGCCAGCGCCAAATCGTTGCGGTAGCGTTGCAGTAGGTTTCCCAGGTAGCGCGTGCCGGCGTCGATATTTTCCCGCGGATCAAAGACGTTGCGCACGCCGAGTTGCGCGGCGGTTTGCGGCATCAATTGCATCAGACCGCGGGCATTTTTGCGCGAGACGGCTTTGGCGTTGAAATTGGATTCGGTGGCGATCACGCTGCTGATCAGGTCGGCGTCCACGTTGTAGCGCGTGGCAGAGGACTCCACCAAATCGCGATAGTGTAGCTTGCTGGGCACCGGCGGCTCCGGAGGCGGAGGCGCAAAAGTGTCTTCCGGTTCGATGGAAGCTACTTCGTCCGCGGAGACGTCCACGGAACCTCCGGACATTTGCAGGCGGTATTTATCGCCGAGAAGTTGATAGCCGGTGACGTTGAGGCGCTGCCCGTTCTTCAGCACAACGTTGTCGGCTCGCGCGGCAAATGTCACGGTGCTCAGAAACGTAAGCAGGACGAAAGCACGGAAGGCTAGGCGCATGAGGCCGCCTCGCGCAAGGCGAAATGTTCGATGGCCGCGGCCACGCCGCCTTCGTCGTTGGAACTCGTTAGATGCCAGCCGAAGCATTTCAGGGCGGAAACGCCGTTGCCCATAACCACCGGAATGCCCGCGAAGTTGAGCATTTCGAGGTCGTTGTGATTGTCGCCGATGGCCAGCACGTCTTCGCGGACGATACCGCGCAGGGCGGCCCATTCCGCCAGTGCGATACCCTTTGTGGAGGTAGGATTGAGCACGTCGATCATTGCGAAATCTTTATTTTCGTAGACAGTAACCGCCAAGCCGTATTCCGCTGCGAAGGGAGCTTCGCGCAAGAGCGCTTCGGCTTTGCGCATCTCTTCGACCGGCCCGGAAAACATGACCTGAATGGGATCTTCGGTGAGGCAGGATTCCAGTGGCTTTGCCAGTCCGATAAATTCGCGATTGCGGGCGTAATAGGCATAACGCAGGGTGTCGCCAGGATCGAGGGCTTCCAGCATCAATTGGTTTTCTCGCAGGCGATCGAAGATAAGCGCAGCGCCAGCGCGCCAGGGAAGCGTGAGTTGCAAAACGCGACGCGCGGTCTCCGCGGGAAGCACGTAGCGCAGATGCGTTTGTCCATCGTGCGAGCGGACCAACGCGCCGTTGTTGACGATCATGGTGACCGGAGCATCCAGTTGGCGGGCCACGGGCATGGCGAAGTCGTAGCGGCGGCCGGTGACCAGTGCTACTTCGATACCCCGGCGTGCCGCTTCGGCGATGGCCAGGCGGTTGGCTTCCGGCAATTGCCAGCGGCTGTCGAGCAGGGTTCCGTCGATGTCGAGAGCGATGAGTCGCACAGCCATGCTCCTATTTTACCCTGAACTGGGATGCTGCGCCGCCCGGATGTGTCGTCCGTGAGCACATTTCAGACGCGGGTAACCTGCCCGGAAGGGCAAAGCCGCTGTGCTAAGATTTTCCATTCATGGCTACACATCGCATTTACTACGACGACGCTTACGAACGCGAATTCACGGCCAAGGTGCTCAGTTGCGAGGCCATTCCGCCTGACGTCAAGGCTGGCCGCACCGGGCAAGCGTGGGCGGTGGTGCTGGATCGCACCGCGCTCTATCCCAACTCGGGAGGGCAGCCGCACGACCTTGGGAAGCTCGGCGAGGGTGTGGTCTTGGAAGTACACGATGAGGGCGAGGAAATTGTGCACATCGTGGACCGGCATTTAGATACGGGCGCGGTTGCCGGTTGCGTGGACTGGAGCCGGCGCTTTGACCACATGCAGCAGCACACCGGGCAGCATTTGCTTGCCGCGATGTTTCACGAGCGCTTTGGTCTTCCGACGGTTTCCTTTCACCTGGGCGAGGATGTTTGCACGATTGACCTGCGCGGCCCGGAGCTTTCTGAAGAGGTGCTGGAAGGCGCGGAACGTGCCGTCAACCAGATTATCTTTGAGGATCGACCGATCACCGTGCGTTATGCGACCGCGGAGCGGCTGGCGGAAATGGGCGTACGCAAACAGATACAACGCGAGGGGATTTTACGCGTCATCGAAATTACCGGAGCGGACTTGCAGCCTTGCGGCGGGACGCACGTGCGCTCCACGGGGCAGATCGGGCTGTTGCTGGTGCGCAAGCGCGGCAAAATCCGCCAGGATTGGCGGATCGAGTTCGCCTGCGGCGGGCGCGCCGAACGGTTTGCGCGCGCGGATTTTCTCGAACTGCGCAACATCGCGCAGGTATTGAATTGCGCGCCGGAGGAAGCGGTGACCTCGGCAAAGCGCCTGACAGCCGAGCGGGACACGCACTTCGCCGGCCTTCGCTCGGCGTTGCAACAGCTGGCCTCGGCGGAGGCGGCCTTGGCGGTGCAGGCGTTAACCGCGTCGGCGGGCACTCCTCGCGTCGTGGACCGCGTTCTGGACGGCGCGTCCCCGGAATATCTGGGATTGTTCGCAAATGCGCTGGCCAAGCATGAAGGGGTAATTGCGGTGGTCGCGGGCGCGCATACCGGTGATCTAGTGTTCGCGCAGCACTCATCCGCGGGTCAGGACGTGTCCGCTGTGCTGAGGCGCGTCCTTGCGGAGCTAGGCGGCAAGGGCGGTGGTATGAAGGACTTCGCCCGAGGGAAGCTGTCGAATATCGCCGGCGTCGGGGACGCCATTAAGCTAGCTAAAAAGCTGTTCTGCGCATGATACCGAGGGCGGGTGGTGGACGTGGCCGGGATCGAACCGGCGGCCTCGTCGTTGCGAACGACGCGCTCTCCCAGCTGAGCTACACGCCCAAAAGCAGCAGTGAGAATATTAACAGACGCGGCGAAGGTTTCCAATAACGCCGGCGAAATCTCGGCGGAAAGTCCTAGCGCTTTGCCGAGCTAGCGAAACCGAGAAGGCCTAGGTGACGACGGAAGAGACGGATTCGGTACGCGCCGGAATGCCCATGGTTGGAGATGGAATGGGAATCAGTTGCCCCTCGTGAAGATGGTACTCGACGCCGCGCCATACTATTTTTTCCGAGAAAAATCCCGCGAGCCAAACCAGAAAGGTGATAGCGTCGCGAAGCGGAACGAGCCACAAAAGCTTGCCGAGTCGCCGATCCCCTAGTCCCCAGCTTCCGGTGAACCACGTAACAGTGAGCCGTAGAGTGAGGTAGATCATTAAATAAAATGTCGCAAATAGTGGGCGGCCAACGTAGAAGGCCAGGGCCGCGCCAGCGAGGGCCCAAGGAAGTCCATGGGTGAAAAGCATGGCGCGATAGCCCGAGGGGCGCGCGCTTTTGAGGGCAATGGACCAGCGCAGTTCGCGCTGACAAAACTCGGCGATGGTCTCCTTGGGAAACACCATGGAAACGGGCTCAGGAATCAACACCACGCGATGACCGCAGCGCGCGATACGCTTGCCGAGCTCAAAATCCTCCGAGTGATGATTGCGCATCACTTCCCAGCCGCCAATTTCCGCGAGATGCTTCTTGGATGTAGCCATGGTCCAGCCGAAAGCGAAACCCAGACGGCGCTCGATCTTTTTCGCGACCAAAGCGCTGGGTGCGGAGTCCATGTACATGCCCAGGGCGTCCAGATTCGATGCCAAATTACCGGCGCTAAAACTCCGATAGAGCGCGGTGACGGCACCGACCTCAGGATCGGCGAAGGGGGCAGTGACATGCTGAAGATAGTCCGGTTCCACCCGGACGTCGCTGTCGCTCATGACCAAGATGTCGTATTTGGCATCTTGCGCCAACTGACAAAGGTTATTTACCTTATCGCTGGTTCCCACATGCGGGATGTCGGTAAGCAAACGAATCGACACGGCAGGGAAGTCCGCGCGAAGTTTTTCGATCACCGCAATCACCGGGTCTGTAGCGTCGGATACCGCAAAGAGTACCTCATACTCGGGATAGTCAAGGCGACAGAAACTTGCGAAATTGTCATAGGCTTCATGGTCCAGCCCGCGCACCGGCTTCACGATGCTGGCGGGAGGCATGGAAGGGATCTGCCGCAAGGCGGATCTGCGCGCGCCCCGGAAGCCGCGGAAGTGGACAATCACGCAATAAAGGGAGAGCAGGTAGTAAACGCAGGGCAGAAACGCCAGAACCATCAATGCGGTAGTCACGGTCAGCAACTGGAAGCCTCGGATTTCAATTCCGCGTATCCTTCAGTGCAATACTCGCGGCGCGGAAGTTTGCAAGATCAAAATCGTAACCCGCTCAGCATATACAGGAAGCAGGTAGTCTCACTCTCGGTATATCGCTGAAGCAATCTCGTTCAGGCCACTCGCTCAACTGATGGCGTAGCCGTAGGCGCGAATCGTTTCAACGGCTTCGCTACGGCTTCCAGCGTCCACCTGTTTCAAGATGCGATGGATGTGATTCCGCACCGTAAATTCAGAGAGATTCAATCGCGAAGCGATCTCCTTATTCGTAAGCCCTTTGGCGACAAGTGCAACCAGTTGTTGCTGGCGCAAAGTGAGGTCAGGCTTCGAAAGCGCATTTTGCACCGGTGTCTCCCTGGCCGTTTGCGCCACAAAGCGGAACAGCGCAGAACAAAGCTCGGGAGGGCATATGGCCTCGCCACGCACCACCGCGCGGACGGCCGCGACCACGTCCGCAGCGGAAGCATCCTGCAGCAAATAACCCGTCACGCCGGAACGGATGGCGGCCAGGAAAGACTCCTCGTCCGACTCCCTGGCGATCACCACAATTCTGAAGGGCGCAGCGGTTGCCCCCTCCCGCGGGATAATCGTCGAAAGCCAGGATGTCTGCAACGAGTCGGTGACAAGAACATCGCACCTGGACTCGAGCACGCGCAGTGCCGTAGCCTCGGCATAGCCGCTCTGGCCCACCACTCGAAGATCCGCGCGCTTACAAAAGAGCCGCACGAGCGCTTCGCGCAGAAGACGGTTCTCAATGAGTAGGAATGTACGGATAGAGGAACTGGGGAGTAGTTCGCCCAATGGGTCCATAGTTAGCGTTCGATGAAGGCGTCCCAGAAGCAAGGCCAATGAAAAGGAAAGGCTTGCCGCCGAGGCCCGACAACTATTAAAACGAATTTCTAGATAATGTCAAGAATTAATCTAGTCCATTTACGCATAATCAAAGAGTGGTAACGTATTAGTACCAATCGCAACGGGGGGGCCAGGCTCGGTTCTTTACGATGCGGGTTGCCCGCATCTGGCTGCCTGGGGCGTGGGCGAAAAAGCCAGCGTCGCCTTTGGGCGACAGACTGTCCTAACGATCCTAGAGCACATTCTCCGAGTAGGTCAAGATTGGTATCCACCCACATACGTTGGTACCTGACCCAATTCAGCAATAGTCCACGACGATAGATGTTTTTTGAGTCTGACGCAAACTGTTGAAGGGCGACATACTTAGGTGCACACAAGGTGCGTCCATGCAAAAAGCCATTCGCGTTCTCGTGGCCAACCGTCCTCGACTGATGCGCGAAACGATTTTATCAACCTTCGCCGACCAGCCCGACATTGAAATCGTCGGCGAGGTTTCCGACGATGCAGAAATCATGGAGTCCGTGAAAAGGACCCTGCCCAATTTTGTGGTCATCGCACTCGATCAACCCGGACGCAGGCCGCGCGTATGCGACGACTTGCTCCGTGAGCATCCGGAAGTGCGCGTGATCGCCGTAGCACCGGCGAATAATTACATCGTTTATTACTGGGCTTCTCTCGATATTCATTCGAGCGATGTAGAGGCGTCGGAAGACGGGATGTTGAACGCGTTGCGCACCAAGCTGGTGACCCGGGATACGAATTGAAAACGTTCATGCTGATGGCCACGGGGAAATCATGTCGAAGCACATCACGTTGAAAATGGCATTTGCAGGTTTTTGCTGCTGGGCTTTTCTGTCTTCCGCAACGGCCTACGCACAACAACAAGCCGAAAAGCCTCGCATGACGCGCGACACCACGCGGAACGATTCCGGCGTAGAACCCGCTCCCGACTTCGCGCAGGAAAACCTCAGCCGGGTGGCGGCTTCGGCAACACAGATTCGCGCCGTGCTGGTTAAGGACGAAGGATTGCTTGTGGAATTGAAGCGTTGGGTGGCCAAGGAGGCCACGGACAGCGGCCAAGTGGTGGAAGACTCGCGTCTCACGGAGCAGGCGATTTTCGAGCGTTTGGACGAGGATATAGCGTTTCGATCCATCGCGACGCGCCTCCTACAGCGGTACGGGTACTTGATACCAACGCCGAATCCTGACTCGGATGTCGCAAAAGAGAAGGAGTTAGTGCTGAAGGAAAGGGCGCGAAGACTGGTTCAGATTGAAGCACAAGAAGATAGCGATTCGGTTAAGCCGCAAGCAACAAGTGGTCGGGACCTGGACAGCGCTTCGGCGTGCGATCCGCGCCGCCAGGAGGATTGCCCCGGCCAGTCGCTCACGAACCGAGGCCAAAACACGCGAAGCCGGGGCGGTATGTCGTCACCCCAGACGAGCCCCGAGACCGTACCTGAGCAGATGCCTGATCAGCAAATACCGGACCAGCAGCCGTCGCAAAGCCCGTCGCGGATACTGCGAGCGGACGGGTTGCCGCAAGCTCAGGACCCGTTGGACGGTGGAAACGGTACCAGTTCTGCTCTGAACGTGGCATTGAATTCCAATTCGGGACCGCGAGACACCAATCCGATGCGAAGCCCGCAAAGCCCGAACCAAGAACCCATTGAGGGGTCATCAACGGGCCTTTACCCCCGTTCTCAGTCTGGCGCCACAGATCGCGGTGATGGGGGTTTCGTTTCGGACCGCAGTGGAATGCAGCGTTCGTCGCGGACAAGGTTGTCGGGTGAGGGCAGCGAAGCAGATGGTTCGCCGGTCAAGATGGTTCATCGTGCGAATCCATACTCCGACATACCGTCGCTTTACGACATGTACGTGCAAACATCTGCGCGCCAGCGTCCCACGGAGCGATTTGGCCTGGAGATTTTCCGTAACACGGCGAACGATCCGGACGCGATTCCGATGGATCTGCCGGTGGGTCCCGACTACGTTCTGGGCCCTGGCGACAGCCTGGAGATTGATCTTTGGGGCGGAGTTTCGCAGCGGATGTTTCGGCTGGTGGACCGCGAAGGGCGGGTATCGTTGCCGGAAGCCGGGCCGTTGCTGGTGAGCGGTCGAAGCTTGGGAGAGGTGCAATTGGCGGTGCAACAGGTGTTGAGAACCGAGTATCGGGATGTTTCAGCGGATGTATCGCTGGCGAAATTAAGGACCGTGCGTGTCTATGTAGTGGGAGACGTGGCGCAACCGGGGGCGTACGACATCAGCTCCCTTTCGACCCCGCTGAACGCCTTGTTTGCGGCGGGTGGGGTAACGGCTCGAGGGTCGTTGCGCGCGCTCAAACACTATCGCGGCAAGCAGCTCGTGGAAGAGGTGGATGCCTACGATTTGCTTTTGCATGGCATGCGGTCCGATCTGCATCGGCTGGAGAATGGGGACACGCTGCTCGTACCTTCCCTGGGCCCCCAGGTGACCGTTGAGGGAATGGTGCGGCGCCCGGCGATTTACGAATTGCATGGGGAAAGTTCGCTTGCGGACGTGCTCGAGCTGGCCGGCGGCGTCCTGCCAACAGCCACGTTGCGGCACATTGAGGTGCAGCGTATCGAAGCGCACGAGAGGCGCACCATGCTCGATCTGGATCTTTCGCCGGCCGGGGACGCCGATGCCGTGAAAAAGCAGCTCGAGGCCTTCAAGATCAATGACGGCGATGAAGTGCATATCTTTCCGATCGCGCCTTACAACGAAGATGCCATCTACCTGCAGGGTCACGTACTTCGTCCGGGAAGATTCTCTTACAAACCGGGGATGAACCTATCGGACCTGATCGGATCATACAAAGACTTATTGCCGGAACCTGCGGCGCACTACGCCGAAATAATCCGGTTAAATCCGCCAGACTTTCATCCAAGTGTGGAAAGTTTCGATTTATCCGCGGCGCTGGCGAATCCCGCCTCGGCGCCGAAGCTACAGCCGCTCGATACCGTTCGCGTTTTCGGCCGCTACGATTTCGAGCCTGCGCCGGAGATTTGGGTGGGCGGCGAGGTTCGGGAGCCTGGGAAATACCGCACCTCGGGCCAGACGCACCTCCAGGATGCGATCTATCTAGCGGGGGGAATTACGCAAGATGCCGCAGTAGACTCGGCGCAGCTTTTCCGGACGCAACCGGACGGCACCATGAAAATTTTTAGCGTCAATCTCCACGAGGCCCTCGCGGGAAATCCCGTGGACAACGTGCTCCTGCAGCCGCGCGACCGCTTGCTGATACATCGCAATGCGGCGCGCGTGGATCCGCCGACGGTATTCATCACCGGTGAAGTGGCGAAGCCCGGCCGCTACCCGCTGACCAGCAACATGCATGTTGAGGATCTGGTTCACGTTGCCGGGGGCGTGAAGCGCAGCGCCTACACAAAAAGCGCCGATCTTTCGCGTTTCGATATGAATGCGTCGCGAACGACGCCGAGCGATCGGCTGGAAATCAACCTCTCGGCAGCCATGACCGGGGAGGAAAAGGACGACATACCGCTTCGCGATGGAGACGTCCTGACGATTCGGCAGCTTCCGCGCTGGACCGACATTGGCGCGTCCATGACGGTGCGCGGGGAAGTCCTGCATCCAGGGACGTACGGTATCGAACCGGGAGAGCGACTGAGCTCCGTCCTGGCGCGTAGCGGGGGCTTTGACTCCGAATCTTATCCCTACGGGGCGGTGTTGATGCGCCGCGAAGTACTGGATGTTGAGATGAGGACGCACAGGGAGTTGGTGGAAAGGGTGAAAGCGGAAGAAGTGAACCTCAAAGCTCTTCCTGAAACGGATCAGGACCAGAAGAATTCGAAGTTGACAGCGATCGGCCAGACCGAAGCGACCCTCGCGCAACTGGAAGCGAGCGCGCCCATCGGCCGCGTGGTTGTGCACATTACCCCCGATATGAAGTCGTGGCAAAACACCGCGGCAGATGTGCAGGTTCGCGATGGGGACGTGCTTGTTGTTCCCAAGAAAGCTGGCTACGTGCTGGTGAATGGCCAAGTATTCAATCCCACGGCCATCAGCTATCGGCCGGGCCACAGCGCCAAGTGGTATCTCACGCAGGCCGGCGGATACACGCAGCTTGCGGATAAGAAAGCTGCTTTCGTTGTCCGCGCGGACGGCTCGGTGATTGCGGCCAAAAACAACACGGACGGTTGGTGGTCGGGCGATCCGATGAACGCCACCCTGCGCGCGGGAGATTCCATCGTGGTGCCGGAGAAAGCGCCTAAGATCGGCAGCCGCAACTGGTCGACCGTGATTCAATCGGCGCAACTGGCTGCGTCGGTAGCACTGGCGGTGGCCTACATCCATCCATGATGAGTACGTGCATGGTTCGGAGATATCTCACGGTGCTGACGGTGAGCTGGGCGATAACAAGTATGACGAGTACAGCGAAAGCATGCGCGCCGGCCCCTGGTCAGGAGGTCGGGCAAAGCCAGGGAGACGCAAAACAGAGCGGTTCGCCCACGGATACCCAGGAATCGAGCACGAATGAGAAAGGCACCACGGACGAACCCGCGGATTTCACAGACGGGCGGCCGTTAAGTTTAGAAGCGTTTGGAAAGGACTTCTTGCTAGACCAACAGCAAATCTGGACGAGCCCTGCGAAACTCCGGTTATCGGACGTGCAGTGGTTTGTACCGCTCAGCGGCCTTACCGCGGGACTTTTCGTGACCGACCGGGACTACAGCAAGAATTTGTCGCATAGTCCCGCAACAATTCATCGCTACAACACAATTTCTGACGCAGGCGTCGCAGCCCTGATTGGAGGCGCTGGTGGCATGTGGCTGTTGGGCCGCGCCAAGCACAATGAACATTGGAGCGAGACGGGTTTTCTGGCGAGCGAAGCTGCGCTCAACAGCTTGGTGACGGCGGAGTCTCTGAAGTATTCCCTGGGGCGCGAGCGGCCCGATCAAGGGAACGGCAGCGGGCCATTCTTTCAAGGTGGATCATCGTTTCCCTCGGAGCACTCGGCGGCCGCCTGGTCAGCCGCGGGCGTTATCGCTCACGAGTATCCCAATCCGTTCATGAAGCTCATGGTGTACGGCCTGGCGTCGCTGGTGGACTACTCCCGGGTTCGCGGGCGTGAGCATTTTCCGTCAGACGTTTTCGTCGGGAGCATGATGGGCAACTTTATTGGGCAGAATGTTTATAGTCGAAATCATGATCCTGGATTGGGCGGCGAGTCTTGGACATCCCTCAGTGAAATGTTCCGGAATGAAGGAAATCTCACGCCGGCCAACATGGGCTCACCCTATGTGCCCATGGATAATTGGGTTTACTCCGCGTTTGATCGCCTTGCTGCGATGGGATACGTCAACAGCGGAATGTCTGGGATGCGTCCTTGGACGCGCCTCGAATGTGCCCGGCTGCTTAACGAGTCTGAAGCGCATGGCATCGAGGAGGCCGGTTCCTCCGAAGCTGTAACGATGTTCGCGGAACTGTCGAAGGAGTTTGCCGGCGAGTTGCGCGAGATGAGCGAAGGCGACAACCGGATGGCGAAAGTAGAATCGGTTTACGCACGGGTCACCGGAATATCCGGGCAGCCGCTCACAGACGGGTTCAATTTCGGACAGACCATTACCAATGATTACGGAAGGCCTTATCAAGAGGGAATGAATTCGGCCGACGGTTTCTCCACCTGGACCACCCTGGGTCACTTTGTTGCGTATATTCGCGCAGAATACGAGCACGCGCCATCCGCGCAGGCCTTGTCCGAAAGTGCGCGACAATTCATTTCCTCATCCGATGGTATCTCCACGGTTGCGCCGGCGACACCCTACGCCAGCGTGAATCGTTTGCAATTGCTGGACGCCTATTTCGGCCTGAATTTTTCCAACTGGCAGATTACCTTTGGGCCGCAGACCTTGTGGTGGGGACCGAGCCTGGGCGGGCCGTTGATGTTCAGCGACAACGTCGCCCCGGTGGACATGCTGCGTATCAGTCGCGTGTCACCGTTCAAACTTCCCTGGATCTTGGGTTGGCTTGGGCCCTGGCGGGTGGAGTGGTTCCTCGGGCAGCTTACCGGCCATGATTTCGTGGCCCAAACCAACACAGGCCTCGTGGGCCAGTTTGGCCAGCCATTGGGGCGTCAACCCTTTTTGGATGGAGGCCGGTTCAGTTTTAAGCCGTTACCTAATTTTGAGATCGGCTTTTCTCTCACAGCGGTTTTTGCCGGTGGTCCGACTGCGCTGACCGCCCACAGCTTTTTCAATACGTATTCCACGGTCGTCGGCGGGGGCGATCCTGAAACTCCCGGGCACCCAGGAGATCGCCATTCGGGACTGGATTTTACATTTCGGGTCCCAGGGGTTAAAGACGGGTTGAGCTTTTACACGGAGGCGTTTGTTGAAGACGAGTATTCCCCCATAACCTACTGGCGGAATGCCGCGATTTGGTCCGGGATGTACCTTGCGCAAATTCCCAAGCTCAACAAGATGGATTTTCGAGTCGAGGCTGGCTATACGGATCTTCCCAGCGGTCTCGAAAACGGCACTCCAACCTCGCACTACGCTTCCGGGCTTTTCTACGCGGACCCTCGATACCCCGACGGGTCTTACACGAATGATGGCAATTTGCTCGGGAACTGGATGGGTAGGGAAAGTCAGGGCGTGCAGGCCTGGACGAATTACCGTTTTAGCTCTCGAAGTTTTATTCAAGCCAGCTTTAGACATCAAAAAGTGAGCCACCAGTACATGCCGGATGGAGGAACGCTCACAGATCTGTCGGTGAGCGCGAACTATTGGCTGCGGGACGATATGAGCGTTTCTGCCATGGTGCAGCACGAGCGTTGGTTATATCCAATCATCACGCCAGCAGCCCAGTCCAACGTCACGTCGTCTTTGCAACTGACTTTCTGGCCGCAGTCTTGGAAAAAGTAGCAAGCGATTTGCTGGGCCAAGCGATAGCGCAGTTACGAAGACGTCAGAAAGAAAGGAGAGACGTGACGCAGACAGCAGCCAAGACGCAGCCTGAGACCGCACCCCAGCCGCTGGCGGGCGAAGTGTCGCTCCAAGAGATGCCCCTTGAGGATTCGCGCGAGTGGCAAGCGGAACGGCTGCGATTGCTTTGGCAGCACCGCCGATTTCTAGTGCGCGCAGCGGCGGTCGGCCTTTTTGCCTCAACACTGATCGCCTTCCTGATCCCAAAGTCCTACACCTCGACTACGCAGCTCATGCCGCCAGACTCGCAAAGTTCCTCAAACCTGGCGATGATGGCGGCGATGGCGTCCAAGGTCGGCGCGGGACTGGGATCGGTGGCCGGCGATTTACTTGGCGTGAAAAGCTCTGGCGCGATCTTTATCGGAGTGTTGCGCAGCCAAACGGCGCAGGATCGCCTCGTACAGCAGTTCGATTTAAGAAAAGTTTACGGTACCCGGTTGATGGTAGATGCCCGCACAAAACTTGACGTCAACACGGCAATTTCGGAAGACCGCAAAAGCGGCATTATCACCATCAGCGTGAACGATCGTTCTCCACAACGCGCTGCGGCTCTCGCGAACGCCTACGTCGATGAGTTGAACACCCTCGTTGCCGAGCTCTCGACCTCTTCCGCGCATCGCGAGCGTGTATTTCTCGAGGAGCGCCTAAAGGTCGGCAAGCGGGATCTCGACCAAGCCGTGAATGACTTGGCGCAGTTTTCGAGCAAAAACAACACTCTCGACATCCAGCAAGAAGGCAAAGCCATGCTGGATGCGGCGGGAACGCTGGCCGGCGAAATGATCGTCGCGCAGTCGGAACTCGAGGGGCTTCGCCAAATCTACACCGACAACAATCCCCGCGTCCGGTCGTTGAATGCGCGAGTTGAGGAGCTTCGCAAGCAGCTTGAGAAGCTCGGCGGCACAAACGCCAGCGGTGATCGCTCAGCCTCACTCGCCGCTGATCGGCCCGGCGACCTGCCTGCTGCGCCTGGGGGCGGACTGCCTTACCCCACCATCCACAGCCTTCCTCTTCTCGAGGCCAAGTACGCGGACTATTACCGTCGCGCAAAAATTCAGGAAACTGTGTACGAACTTTTGACCGAGCAGTTCGAATTGGCCAAGGTCCAGGAGGCGAAAGAGACGCCCAGCGTCAAGGTTTTGGACCCGGGAACGATTCCGGAAAAAAAATCCTATCCTCCCCGCCTGCTCATCATGTTAGCCGGCACATTTCTCGTGTCTACCGCCTGTGTGGGCTGGGTTCTCGGCGCGGATCACTGGAAGCAAACCGACGGCGCGGACCCTCGCAAGATTCTCGCCAAGGAAGTAGTGGCGGCACTGCACGCTCCATCGCAATGGTTCTCGCGAAATGGCGCGGAACACCGCGCGGCGGAAGAAAAAGACTCGAAGCGACGCGACATGTTCCAGCCGTGAGCGCCGACCAGAGCTAGTTAGTAGAATAGGCTGTACTGTTAACAAAATAATAGGGTTAGGTCACATTGCCCCCTGTAAGTGACGGGGCGAAGCTGTGAAAAGCCAATGCTGAATGCCGCGCATCTCGATTCTCTACCTGCACACGAAACGAAGCACTATGCTTTTGACGCCGAAGCGCAGGCCTGCGTCCAGCCTCAGTGGTACGCGGCTTACACCCGCGCCAACCACGAGTTGCGCGTCGCCGGGCAGCTTGCCGAACGCGGCGTGGAAAGCTTCCTCCCGCAATACGAATCTCTTCGCAAATGGAAGGACCGCAAAGTTCGTCTCCGGATGCCGCTGTTTCCGGGATATGTTTTCGTTCACCTGGCACTGCAAAATCGTCTTCGCGTGCTCCAGGTCCCAGGAGTGGCGTGCTTGGTGGGCTTTGCGGGCAGGCCCGCCGCGGTACCCGAGGAAGAGTTCGCCAAAATTCGCAGCTTTCTCCAGCAAGGTTTGCGCGCCCAGCCGCATCCGTATTTGCAGACCGGCCGGCGCGTTCGCGTTCACAGCGGCCCGCTCCGCGGCGTGGAAGGAATCGTCCTCCGCCGGAAGAATGGCTGCCGCCTGGTGATTTCACTGGACCTGATCCAACGTTCCATGGCCGTGGATATCGACGAGGCGGACGTGGGGTGTTTGTCGTGATGGATGGGACGGCAGCGGAGACATCGCACCAGGGCGACCTTAGAGCGGATACCCCCCTCTTTTTTTGTAAGTGTTGAAACTAATGAGCTTGCGAGGGGAATATCTGTAAGTGAGGAAGCTAAAGGACTTAAAGTTATTTGTTTTGCCATACTTTGCGGGCAGAGTGTAAGTGCAGAAAACAAAGGGGTTGCAAGTCTTGGGGCGGTGGGCGCGAGGGAGACCGTACGAGAGCTGGTGCAACGGGTCATTACAAACGGTAGGCACGGATTACTCAATGTGTCAATAACAATAAACGACACTGAAACGAAATGGTTTAGGGACTAGGAGATCGGCCGCTGATTCGCTAACGCAAAGGTTCAAGGGGTTTCGAGGGCGGTTGGGAGCAGGCGCAAATGGCTGAAACCTCTGCAAATACGAATTTGTATTTTGCTGGGGGGAATACGGTATGGAAGCTGATCGGTAATGGCGCCGCAGCCGATCGCGAGTTGTGACGGAATTAACCGGCCCGAGGATTCCATTTGGCCTCGCTCAATATGACGTCCTTGGAGACTCAGGTCGATCCCGCCCATCGGATGAAATCGATTTTTCGTGCTACTGCCATCCTTAGCAGTAGTTCTCTCGCGACTATTTTGGTCTCTTTAGCCTCGGCGAAGATTGTTTCGGTTCTCCTAGGGCCCAGCGGATACGGTTATCTCGGGTTATTACAAGGCCTCTTGGGGACCGGCAGCCTTCTCGTCGGAATGGGGGTGTCTACGGCCCTGGTAAAAGAGGGGGCGGTAGCGCTTTCCCGGGAAGACCAACGAAGTGTCAGCAGTCATAGGGAGGCGGCAGGCTTGCTTTCCTTGTTGCTGGGTGGAGTCGGGGCGGTTTTGCTGGTGTTGTTTCGGGCGCCCATTGGGCGGTGGATGCTTGGACAAGCGCAGAACAACGGGGCGGCGCTGCTCGTCGGGGCTGCCTTGATTTTCACGCTGTTGGCAGCCACGTTTACAAGCACGCTAAACGCCCACCACCGCATAAAGGAGTTGGCAAAGGCCGGTGTAGTCACAAGTTTCCTAAGCAATCTGGCGACAATTATTCTCGTATGGAGATTGGGTGTTCGAGGGGTTCTTCCCGCCGTAGTTTTGGCTACGGTAATTAGCCTGGTCACGGTCTGGTATTTTGTTAGGAGCAAGATCAAAGCGACGCGCGTGCGTCCTACGCGGGAAGAACTCGTCAAGTCAAGCCAAGGCCTGCTCCGCTTTGGAATCCCCTATATGGCGAGCGTACTTGTAGGCACGGGAGTTAATCTCGTGATGCCCGCGGTGGTTCTGCACACGCTTGGTATTAACGCCGTGGGGTTTTATCGCGCCGCGATAGCGATATCCGTGGGCTATCTGGGATTTATGCTCGCAGCAATGGCGCAAGATTACTACCCCCGGGTATCCGCGCTGGCGGACCATCCCGGTCAGTTAGTGGCGGTCGTAAATCAGCAATATCGGTTGATCATGTTGGTGGTCGCTCCGATCATTCTCGTGGCTGTGGCAATGACCCCTTACTTCGTGCCGATTATCTATTCCGCAAAATTTTATCCCACCGTTGACCTACTCGAGTGGCAGCTGATCGGAGATCTTTTTAAGTTTTCCAGCTGGACGATGTCGTACGTAATTCTGGTTCGCTGCAGCAGCGCTGTTTATTTCTTGACGGAGCTCAGCGCCGGCGCGCTGCTGGCATCGACAAGTTACGCCGGGATTCGAATATTTGGGCTTCCGGGCCTGGGCATCGCATTTTTGATAACCTACGTGCTGTACTACATCATTGTGTCGATGGTGGTTCGCCGTGAGATCAGATTGGTGTGGACTCCGTCGAATAAGTGCATGATGCTGGCGACGACAGGGATGGCCCTGGTCGTGCGTATCATCCCGTTCACGGCGCTGGCGATGTTTCGGACTCCGATCGCGCTCTTCTTCGCCGCCATTGCTGGAATCACGAGCTTGCTGCTGATACACAAGGATTTTACCGGTAGCAAGTTAATTCCATGGGGCAAGAGTATATAACGTGAAAGATCCGGTCTCGCGGGAGGCGCTGCCTGGCACCATGGAGGCGAGCGAAATTCTGGATGTTCATTTGTCCGCCTTTCGAAGTCTCATGGAACAGACCAGGGTGCTTTGCAGCGGGACCAATGGGAATTCTGCTGCCGCCCTGGCTCAAATTGCCGCCGACTACGCGTGGAAGAATCCAACCGGCCAGCTAGCGAGCCCCGACTTGGAGCGAATGTTGGCAGCGTTAGGGCGAAGATTCTTGCCCTCATCGCCGCATCCCTTTCAAGCGCCGTCGCCTGGATCGCCGAAGCATATCCTTCATGTGTTGACGGCAGCCTATCCCGTGGGTGGACACACGCGGTTCGTATGGCGCTGGATTCAGGAGGATGTCGAACGGTCGCACGCTGTAGTATTGACCGGGCAACGCGGCGCCAAAGTGCCCGCCCGATTGCGACAAGCCGTCGAAACCGCAAGGGGACAGATTCACTTTCTGGATGAGCAACGCGGCGGCCTGCTCCGCCGCGCCGCACTGCTGAGGCACTTATCGTCGTTGGTAGACATAGTGATTCTGCACGTGCATCCCTACGACGTGGTGCCAATACTGGCTTTTTCTGAAAACCGCAATAGACCGCCGATCGTTTACGTGAACCATGCCGACCACGTCTTCTCCATCGGGCTCGCGACGAGCGACATGGTGGCTCACATTCGCGATTCCGGGCAGGTCACCGCTCGTAAGAGAAGGGGAATACAAACGGATCGCAGCACGATCCTGCCGATACCCCTGGGCAAGACGCAGCGGACGCACTCTCGTGCCGAGGCCAAACGAATCCTCGGAATTCCCGAATCGTCGGTAGTCTTGTTGTCGATAGCGAGTGCTTCAAAGTACGAGCCGATCGGTGAAATTAGCTTTTGCAGCGCGGTTCTGCCGTTGCTGGAGCGATACCAACAAGTCTGCTTAATTCTGGTGGGACCCGAAAACGGCGGTCAATGGCGCGAGGCCGTTGGGCGATTCCCGAACCGCATTCGGATCATGGGTATAAAAGAGGATACCGCCGTTTTCTATGAGGCTGCCGACATCTACCTGGATTCATTTCCGTTTGCTTCCCTTACTTCGCTGTTGGAAGCCGGAACCTACGGGGTGCCGCTAATCACCTTTTTCCCATACTCCGACGCTATAAGCGTTCTCGGTGCGGATGATATTGCGCTGGAAAATTGTATGTTGCGAGCCACCACTCTGGATGAGTATCGCGCCAAGCTTGGCGAGCTCATCGAAGCTCCCGCTCGCCGGCTCAGCTTGGGTCGAACTACGCAAGAAAGCGTGACCGAAATTCACCGCGGCGTGGGTTGGAAACTCCGTTTGGAGTTTCTGTACGACCAAGCGCTAAATGCGACGCCCGTCTTTGACGCTGGTTCAGAGGTCAACCTCGGGGCGTCCGACGAATTGGATGAATGTCTGGCGCGACTGCAGCTGAGCAGTGGGCTCTCGTGCGGTGTGGATAAAATATTCCGATCGCATCTGGGACTTTTGCCGTTGGGTATGAAGATCGAAAAGTGGCGGCAATCAAAAGGCGTGCGCAAGATCTCCTTCGCTAGAGCCCTGTCCTCCGAATGGGCATACGCGCGAATGCGGAGCGGGTTGCGAACACTGTTGTTCGGCTAAATTTTTATGGCCCCATCGAGCCGGCGCCCCCTTACGCACTTCGCGGCTGCGCCGAGCCGGGCCGCATCTAAGACCAATGGCCAATTTACGCACAGTTTTTGGGGGCTTCGCGCGAGGACCCGCGGTGCAAGTTGCACGACGGGTTCTTGGTCGCTCGGTCAAATCGCAGAAACAGTTTCGTGCGCAGGTGGACGGGAAATCCGGCTTGGAGGTTGGTGGTCCGAGCGCTGTTTTCCAAGATGATGGCGTGCTGCCCCTGTACCGCCATCTGCAGGGTCTGGACAATTGCGTATATTCTCTGGAGACCATCTGGGAAGGAAGACGAACTGAAGGTCCAACATTTTCCTATCATCCCCACAAGCGCAATGGATTCAACTTCGTCCGGGAAGCAACGGATCTCCATGGCATCGCCGATTACCAGTATGATTTCGTTCTGTCGTCACATAGCCTCGAACATACTGCTAACCCGGTCAAAGCGCTCAAGGAGTGGGTGAGAGTAGCGAAGCCTGGCGGAGCTATCATCATTCTTCTCCCCGATTACCGGCAGACATTTGATCATCGGCGTACCCCAACTCCGATTGCGCACATGCTAGACGACTACGGGCTCGGAACAGACGAAACGGACACGACCCATCTCCAAGAGATTATCGCGTTGCACGACTTATCCCGCGATCCAGCCGCTGGCTCTGCGGAGCAATTCCGCCAGCGGAGTTTGCGGAATTTCGAAAACCGTTGTTTGCATCACCATGTTTTTGATCAACACAATAGCCGGCAGCTCTTGGAGGCGGCAGGCCTAACGGTCGAGATTCTCGAACTCGCCAAACCGTTTCACATCGTTATTCTGGCTCGGTGTCCTTTGGTTTCACGAATCGCCGATCGTGAAAACGGCCACCTGCTAAGTTGCCGCCCGCGAGCCGAGCACTACACGAGCGATATCTCATAGTCGCATCGAGAATCCGCCTCCCATGCAAATCTCTGGACAATCAGGAAGGACGGTTCTTGGCGTGACCACCAAGCACGCGTCTTATTGGCTCATCGCAACCCTGGTGTTCCTATTTGTGGCCAATATTTTTGATCCTCTTGGCACGCTGGGGCTAAAACGCCTCGCGTTTCTATCCGCACTCTTGTGGCCGCTATGGACGCTAAAGTATTTCAACCTGTCCTCGCGGGAGTTAACCATAGGATTGACGCTCTTTGTGGTTTGGCCCACCTGGGCGCTGTTCTATGGCGCGGTGCGCGGCGGAGACATGACTGTGGGATTAACACAGGTTACGCCATTTGTTTTCGCGTGGTTTCTTGCCGTGATTCTTCCTGCGCTCGACACGCGACTCCCTTTACGAGCGTTCTATGCTTGCATATCCTCGCTCGCGGTAGTGGTCGTCGTGGCGTTTGCGCTGATTATTTTTCTGCCTGACAACGCCGTTAGCCAAACTGTGTTTGGATATCTTACCAGCCTGGAAGGAAAGGAAGGTTCTTTCGGGACGCAGTCGTTCGACGGCCTTGAGGTTCCATGGATCTACTTTTCCAGCACCCTGTTTCTCGTTCCAGCGTTCGTTTATTACCTGTTTGTTGGCAGGCTTCTTCGCGCGGGAGTCATCTTGTTGGCACTGGGACTGACGTTTTCAAAAGCCGGTGTCACAATCGCCCTGATATTTGGCGCGATTTATGCTGGAACCGTTTTGCTCCGCCGTTCCGTTGCTGGCAGTCCAAATGGAAGCAAAACACACCTGCGGGTCTGGTTACAGAGGTTCGTGCCCGTTATCGTCGTTGGAGGGATCGCTATCCTGATTTTTTTGTCTCTGCCGTCCTTCTCAGACCAGATAACGGACTCTTGGGCAGGCAATTCCACTACGGCTGAGGTCCGGATAGGCCACTTCCAATCTGTTATTGATCTATTTCGTAACCATGCTAGCGTTCTCCTCATTGGGCAGGGAGCCGGAGTCCCTTTTTATAGCCTTGGCCAGTCTGATTATGTTCAGAGCTTCGAGATAGACTACCTGAACATTACTAGGAAATTCGGTCTGCCGTGGTTCATCGGCTACTCAGCCGTCGTGTTTTACACGGCACGCAGACTTATCAAGACGCGCCAAATGGAGGAGCGGGCGTTCGGTTTCGCGCTAGTTAGCGGCTATCTTGCTGCGGGGACTAATCCAGAGCTTTTAAGCTCGTTATTTATCACATTGATGATCCTTTCGTACTTCGCTCAGAGACGCCCCTCCGCGTTTCCGCGCGCCCGAAACAGTCGCGCGCCACGTCTGGCGGCTGTGACTCTGCCGCAGGTAAACGAGTCATGATTGGCGCTGTTGTCGTTTTCTATCATCCGGATTTGACGCTCCTCGAACGCCTGCTAACGAGTCTCATCGGGCAAGTCGACAGAGTGGTAGCCGTTGACAATACGCCTAGCCCGCCCGCCACAATGGAACCGTTTCTTGGGAGGTTTCAATATCCCATTTCCTATCTTCCACTCGGAGATAACAACGGCGTTGCGGAGGCCCATAATATCGGCATTCAGGAGAACATCCGTCACGGATGCTCGCATGTGCTTTTGCTAGACCAGGACAGCGAGCTACCTTCCGGAATGGTAAGCAAGCTCCTGGCCGCTGAAGGCCAACTCCTGAACGTTGGCATCAAGGTTGCCGCTGTTGGCCCACGGTACGTAGACGAGAAAACCGATATCCCGTCGTTTGCGATCCGGTATGGCATTTTTACGGTACGCAAGATCAAACTTGATCCTCGTTCAAGCACGCCAGTTCAGACCGATATCCTAATAGCTTCGGGGGCCATCATCCGCACCGCTGCACTGGAAGCTGTAGGGTTAATGCGTGACGATCTGTTCATAGATTTAGTCGATACGGAGTGGGCGCTGCGCGCGGGCAGCATGGGGTACAAGAGTTACTGCATTCCGAGCGCAAGTATGATGCACAGCGTCGGCGACGAAGCCATCGACGTGTTCGGTAAAAGCGTGTATCTCCATAGCGACATACGAAAGTACTATCGGCTGAGGAATGCCATGTATCTCTTGCGGCTGTCGAGCATGGGGCGGCCGTGGAGATGCTACATTCTACGCTGGATGCCCTATTACTTTCTCCTGACCTTGTTGATCTCAAAGGATAAACTGCGAAACGCGCGATTGCTGCTCAGAGCGCTCCGGGATGGACTGCTGGGGAGGCTCGGACCGGCGGATGACTCTCGAGTTGAGCCCGATGCGAGGCTCGAAAAGGGCCACTTGTCTCTCGGGAAGGGCCGATGAAGCTAGCCATCCTGGGGAGCCGAGGCATCCCCGCACGCTACGGCGGCTTCGAAACGTTCGCCGAGCAGCTGGCCGTCCGGCTAGTCGAGCGCGGTCATGAGGTCACCGTATTTTGCGAAGCTTCCGACCAAGCCCCGGAACAACTCAACGCCGAATACAAAGGTGTAAAACTTCGCCGCGTGCCGACCCGCGCTCTAGGCCCGCTCAGCACCCTGGCGTATGACGCCGCATGCTTTTGGCAGGCGCGCTCTAGCTTCGACGTGGTCTACATGCTCGGTTACGGTTCGTCCGCGCTTTGCTGGCTGCCGCGAATCTGGGGCACTCGAGTGTGGATTAACATGGATGGTCTCGAGTGGGCGCGAGGCAAATGGGGGCCGGTTGCGCGCCAGTACCTGCGGTGGGCTGAAACGATCGCCATGTGGACGCCGGATCGGATCATCGCCGATGCCGCCGCAATCAGGGCGAACCTGCAATCTCGTTACCGCAAACTACCGCCGTGCGACGTCATTCCTTACGGCGGGGATATAGCCACCAGCGCGCATCCTGAGAATTTAGGCGGTTTCGGCCTGGACCCTGGCTCCTACTATCTCGTTGTCTGCCGTTTCGAACCCGAAAATCATGTCCGTGAAATAATTGAAGGCTTTCTGCATTCGGGTACGCAAGCGCGACTCGTGCTGGTTGGCGACCACACGCGCAAGAGCGCGTACGTAGAATCCCTGAGGAGATTCCAGGGCGATCGCCTTTTATTCATTGGGCCGGTCTACGACAGATCAAAAATTCAGGCGCTGCGTTTTTTCTGCCGCGCGTATTTCCATGGACATAGCGTGGGGGGCACTAATCCGTCGCTGCTGGAAGCGATGGGATGCGGGAACGCCATAGTTGCTCATGACAACCCATTTAATCGTGAGGTCCTGGGCGGCGCAGGTTTATTTTTCTCGGCTTCCGATTCGGTCAGTACCTGCATCGATTCGGTCGACTGCGGCGGCGCAGACGTTGCGAGCATGAAAGCTGCGGTTGTTGAACGCGTCAAGCAGTTCTATACCTGGGATCGAATCACGGATTATTACTGTCAACTTCTGTTGTGGGGCGACTCAAAATCGCGAAAAAGGGACGAGACTATCGATTGTGCGCCTCTTTACTCCACGAACTCTGTGCCGTTTGACCGCAACAAATAACTAGTGTTCTCCAAACGACACCGGTCCTCGGCATCTTATCCTTACTAAAACTTGGCCTCATTCACCTCCGCTACTTAATTTATAAGGGCGCCTGAACCTATGGCTTATCTCGCAGGGTTTGTTCTGTGTGCATGTCTTTCCGTGGTGTCCACGTGGTGCGTGCGGAAGCTTGCGAACGCCAAAGGTTGGGTACAGGTTCCTAAGTCCGACCGGCACGTGCACACCGTTCCGGTGCCCAGGCTCGGCGGAATAGCCATCTGCTTCTCCTTCATGACCGTAGTGATTCTCGCCACAGTTCTGCCGCATTTGTTCGGCACGGCGGCTCCGCTGTACGCTACGAAAATGGTCGGCCTCTTGGGCCCGGCCCTGCTTGTTTTTCTTTTGGGTTTATTCGATGACGTACGGCCGTTGCGTCCGTACCTGAAATTTTCCGTACAAACCGCGGCCGCCATCTGGCTCTATGCCAGTGGATACGGTATTCACAATTTGAGCCTGATTCGTGGCGGACAAGTACTTGGCTGGGCGTATTGCTTGCCGCTGACGATACTCTGGGTGCTCCTAATCACCAACGCCTTCAATCTCATCGACGGGCTCGACGGCCTGGCCGCGGGCTCGGCGCTTTTCTCCACCGTGGTTGTTTTCGTCATGTCGTTGGTCGTGCCAGACCCCCCAATCGCCTTCCTCACCATCGCACTCGCGGGCGCCACTTTTGGCTTCCTGCGCTTTAATTTCCATCCCGCATCCATCTTCCTGGGCGATTCAGGCAGCTTATTCATCGGATTCATGCTCGCTGCGCTTGCGCTCGCAGGATCGGAAAAAGCGCCGACTATCGTCGCGGTAGCAATCCCGATCGTCTCGCTAGGCCTTCCCATTCTCGACGTCACCCTGGCGGTGGTGCGCCGTTTCCTCGCGGGCAAATCTTTATTCGACGGCGACAAACATCATATTCATCACAAACTGCTCAAGCTCGGCGTGTCCCAGCGCAACGCCGTTTTCATTCTCTACGCAGTAACCGCAGGTTTTGGCTTTCTCAGCCTGGTGTTGCTCCAGCAGCGCAGAGCCATTGCCTTGGTCCTGGCCGTCGCGGGCATCGGTATTTATCTTGGAGTGCAGCAATTGCGCTATCAAGAATTTGCAGAGCTGCTTTCCGTGCTGCAGGGTGTGACCCGTCGTCGTCAAATTCTGGCCAATCAGGTGGCCATTCGCCAAGCGTCGGAGAAGTTGCGAGACTGTAACGATCTCGGCTCAATGTGCCGGATTTTGCGGGAGACCCTCGAACCCATCGGGTTTGACGCGGTTCGGTTTGTGAAAAAAGGTAGAAACGGTTTCTCTTCCTCCACCATCCGTCCCATCCGCTATTTGCCCGATGGAACGTGGCTTTTCTCCTGGTTCGCGAGCGAAATCACCGAACCTCCATGGGAGCTGAAACTCGAACTCGTCTCCAAGTCGCCGGCTAGCTCGGCAAATTGCTGGGGCTATCTTTCTCTGATCCGTATGTCCAATGACCGCCCCGTCCCGCTGGACCTGAATGTTTTGACCGCCGAATTTCGATGCTCCCTTGCCGGGGCCATCGGACGAGCCACCGCGCGGTTGGAAGAAGCGGAAAAAAGTGGCGAGCACGACGAGAATGAAAGAACGCGCGCCATTGCGGCCGGCACCATGGCCGATTGAACGCGAAAAAAATAAGCCAATCTACCATTTTTGATCGCGATCAGCGAAAAGGGCGCCAGCTTCTGGCGCCCTTTTCATTTTGCAGCTGTGAATTTGCCGCTCTTGGCGGCTACAGGAACTGCCGGCCGCTGCTCCGCGTTGTCAGGTGTCTCTTATCGCGGAGAGATATTAAGAGCAATCCTCAGATGTGGATGCCCCCGCCAGCGGCAAGCCAGATAAAGATAAGCACCATGAATATCAGCCAAACGACAAGTGGGCAACATATTCCGGCGCGAAAGGCGAATCGCAGTCCCCCCATCCCCTTTGCTTCGTGCGCCATTTTCCTGAATGTGACGACGCTGCTTACCCCGAGCATCGCCGCACAGATACCGAAGGACCAAAACAGCAACCACCCCTCCGTGGCAAGCTGTGGGTTGGGTTGATGCATCATATCGGCAAACGGCGGGGTAATGGGACCGAAGATGATCAATGCTAAAGATAGATTGAATGACCGACCGAGTGGCGAGAACAGCGCATCAGCGGCGACCCCAAACAGCGCAATGAAAGCGGTTGCCGCGCCGAGACCAAGCGCAAATGCCAATGATTTCTTCCCGCTACGGAACAACAAACTGAGCAGTACAACACTGAGCAAGCTCCGAAGACCGAACGTGAATAGAAACCCGATTACGGAGTCCAGTGGCTCAAAATGAGCCACAGCCACATATTCTCCGGCCAAGGAAACCGCGTAAATCAAGGCAAAAAACCGGGCCGCCCATAGCCACCGAGAACCAACCACACTGATCGGCTCGCTCTCGGCGGGGAGTACGCTGTCGAACATAGGTGCCTTCCGTTGGAAGAAGAGTGACAATCGGACCGCGCACTCGCGGACTTAACCGACATTTCCTTTTCGACTTCGAAAACGCCAAGCATTGTACGCCCGAATCGCCTGCTCCGGCGTCGTTAAGACGATTTTCATCCAAAGCAACGCCGAATCGCACAAGACCACGCGAATTGTGGGTTGGGCTGTGCGTAGGGAATTGCATTGCCGACGATACTTTGCTGGCGCGGTACAATCCGTTCCAAAACGGAATAGAAACTCCAACCCCGGAACACGAAGACTCAAATGAAAAAGCTCAAAATCATGGAACACATCTCGCTGGATTTTCTTCTCATACAGCCAGCCTCGACTTTCGATTAGTCTACCTGTTCACAAGGCTCTGTAAGTGCGCCGGGTACCGGTCGCCCTGAACGTCAATCGCGGAAATCGCACCGTGGATTTCCTTGAGATCGTCGGCCGTCAGTACCACGTTTGCTGCGCCAAGATTTTCTTCGAGGCGGTGCAGCTTCGTGGTTCCGGGAATGGGCACGATCCACGGTTTCTGGGCGAGCAGCCACGCGAGCGCAATCTGCGCCTTGGTTGTTTTTTTCTGGTCCGCGACCTTTCCAAGTGCATCGACCAGTGTCTGATTCGCTTTGCGGGATTCCTCGGAAAACCGCGGAACGACATTGCGGAAATCGGTCTTGTCGAACTCTGTTTTGTCGGAGATGGCTCCGGTTAGAAACCCCTTGCCCAGCGGGCTGAACGGCACAAATCCGATACCCAGTTCTTCGAGCGTCGGCAGGATTTCTTTCTCCGGCTCCCGCCACCACAATGAATATTCGCTCTGCAGCGCCGCGACCGGTTGGACGGCGTGAGCCCGGCGAATGTTCTCAGTTCCTGCCTCCGACATTCCGAAATGCTTTACCTTCCCCTGGCGGATTAGATCCTTAACAGTCCCGGCGACATCCTCGATAGGCACATTGGGATCGACACGGTGCTGATACAGGAGATCGATCACGTCAGTGCGCAGCCGCTTTAGCGCCGCTTCCGTATGTTCACGAATGCGTTCGGGCCGGCTGTCCAGCCCTTTTGCTGGAATGCCTTCCTTGAAGCCGAATTTGGTAGCGATGGCAACTTTCTTGCGAAACGGCTCGACGGCCTCCCCTACCAGTTCCTCGTTCACATAGGGACCGTAAGCCTCGGCCGTATCAAAAAATGTAACGCCTCGTTCAAACGCCGCGCGGATCAACTTAATCGCCTCGTTCTTCTCGGTGGCCGGGCCATAGCCAAAGCTCAGCCCCATGCAGCCGAGTCCCAAAGCCGAAACTTCCAATCCGCTGTTTCCAAGGAATCGCTTCTTCATACGTTCTCTCCGTCTATTCCGACGAGCAGCCAGGGCGGCTCGTCGCTAGTGATTTCCCATCACCGCTCTGACATCTTCAGCGCAACCTCGGGTAGCCGCGCCCCCTGCACTTCGATCTTCGCCGGCGCAGCGGAAACGTTTTTTATCATTCAGTTCCTGAGTTGGCAAGTCGGCAAGCCGAAAGAGCTCGATCAGAGCTTTGTACGAGTGGCGCGTCACTCGCACGGAACAGATCGGGGTTACCTCGCAGAACGCCGCGAAAATCCACTGCTTGATGCTGTTCTCCGGTCAAAATCACTTTGCGCTTGAGCGGCGATTCGCAGTTCCGGCTCGTGATAGACTTCGCTATCGGATGATGTCGGCGCCGCACAAGCCGCTTTCGGCCCTTCTCTCGCAAATTCTGGTCGCCTATAGTGTGGAGCTCGATTGCGAATTCGAGCGCCGCATGCTGCAAACGCAGAGCCGTTGCGCGCGCCTCTCGCTGGTCATTTGGCTGAATGTGCTGCAGTTTTTGGTCGATGGACCAGTTTCGGTTCGAACGCTCGCTTCGCGCGCGCTCACGGCCGAGGCTGGCGCCACAGCCGGGCTCGGTTGCCTCGAACGATGGGGCGCCGTTGCGCTGCAGCCCGGAAAGCGCGCCGGTTTCGGTAGCGGCCGAGGCATCCGCGCCGATTGGCCGGTTCGGCTCACGGCCAGCGGTGAAACAGCCGTCAGAATCTGGCCCGACCTGATCCCCGAAATCGACGCCCGCTGGTCGAAACGCTTCGGCGGCGACGCGACGAGGTTGCGCCGCTCGTTAGAAGCAATCGAGCACCAGATCGACCTCGAATTGCCGCAGGGCTTGCCCATTGCGATTCTGAAGCTGCCGGAGTTCGGGCCCAGGAAATCGCCTGTGGAAGACGGCCTGCCGCTGCCGGTGCTGCTCTCCCGAGTTCTGCTCGCGTTCGCGCTCGATTTCGAACGTGAGTCGCAAACGCCGATTTCGCTATGCGCGAACGCGATCCGCGTCCTCAGTGACGAGCCGATCCCCGAAACGGAGATTCCCAAACGAACCGGCTGTTCGGAAGAGACCGCGGGCATTGGCTGGCAACACAAGCCGTACATCATCGTTGAAAGAGACCCTGCGCGCGGCCGCGGCAAGTTCGTGCGCTTGTCCGAAGCGGGCATCCAGACGCAGCAAGAGTATTACAGTTGCACGCGCGATATTGAGGAAAAGTGGAAGAAACGCTTTCGCGCCGCAACGAAAGAAATTCGGGAATCGCTGACGACTCTGCTGAAAAGAGGCGAACTGTCTGACGGCCTGAAACCGCCTCCCGGAACGACCCGCGCCGGTGCCCAGACACCGGCCCTGGGCCGCGTCGACATTGGACCTGCAGCACGCCAGCGCAAGCGGGATTTGGTAATTCAGACGGAAGCATTCGTGCGCGATCCGGCTGGCACTCTGCCGCATTATCCGCTCTGGGACGTGAACCGCGGCTTCGGTCCGTAGCACGCGTTGCTCTCCTTGGTGAGCCAGCCTGAACGCTTCCTACACATAGGTCGCACGGTTTCGGGTGAATTGTCGGGCACTCGTACAAAGCTCGGCCCCTGGACAACCTCAGCAAGCGCGTCGTAATACCGGCGCTCGAGCGTTGCGCGGTCTGCAACGAGCAGGGATCGAAGCACTCGCAACCACGACGCGGCACTATGTGAAAGATCTGCCGGAAAACACTCTTTCCGGCATGAATTTGCTCGAAAGTTTGTTCAACGAATGTTCAACGCCCGTGCAATAGGGGCAACCGTAAGCACTTGGAAGGTATGGCGGGGACGACGAGACTCGAACTCGCGACCTCTGCCGTGACAGTTAGCGGTTTATCAGTACTTTCAACGACATGGAAGAGCACGGACGGCACCGCAAGTCATTGGAAGTACGTCGTAGACAACGTTATTGTGTATCGCGATGTGTATCGCGGAATCTATACCTCAGGACGGTGCTGGTGGATTGGGGTAAGAGAATTCAGGCGGCGGGTCCGGGACAGAGATCACACTTACTTCACTCGCTCGCCCACTTTTCAAAAAACTCGTCAGCGACAAACAAGTTTCGGAGGCAAAGAAAAGCGTGAAAACAATCGCGGCATTTCTCGTATTAAGTGCGCTCCAAGTAGGAGGACAAGACACCGATCATTGTCCGATGCACCAAGAACAGACGAATGGGAGTCCGCAGCATCAGGCGGATGTGCAAAAACACGGTGATGAAGCGATGGGATTTCCGCATGAGAAGACAACTCATCATTTTCGCCTGTATTCGGACGGCGGAGCCATTGAAGTGACCGCTGATCATCGCGAGGATTCCAAAAACATAGAGGCGATCCGTTCCCATCTCGGACACATCGTCAAGATGTTCTCCAACGGCGACTTCTCCACTCCTATGTTCGTCCACGATCAAGTGCCTCCCGGAGTGCCCGTCATGAAGGAAAGACGAGCCGAAATTTCTTACAGTTTCAAAGAGTTGCCAGCGGGTGGCGCGGTACGGATTAAGACGACAAATCAGCAGGCACGGCAAGCAATCCACGCGTTTCTTCGTTTTCAGATTGACGACCACCATACCGGAGACAGCACTGAAATTTTGGCTGAGCGCTAATTGCAGTCAGCAAGAGGTTCGAATGGCCCAGAGTAGTCTTTAGGGAAACGTTTTGACGGGCACCCTGGACCGCCCTGCTATCGACGAAATGCCGTCGCGATCAGACCAGTAATTCCCCCAAGCAAGATAAGCCACACGGAATTCACGCGAAACCGTAGCAACGCAATCAGCGACGCCAGAGCTATTAACACCGTAACCGCGTCAACGAGGGACGCTCGACCGAGCTGCCAGGTGACCGCAGCGATCAATGCAAGGGACCCGACGTTAACGCCATCGAGAAAAGCTCCCGCAGTTTTGGATTGTCGAATTCGCGGTACAAGCGGACCGCTCACTGCCACTAGCAGAAATGCGGGAAGGAAGATGCCGACGGTGGAAAGGATGGCACCGCGCATACCACCCAAGACAAAACCGATAAAAGTGGCTGTGGTGAAAACTGGTCCGGGCGTGACTTGCCCCACAGCAACTGCGTCGACGAGTTGTGCGTCCGTCAGCCACCCCCTATGTGTGACCAGATCGGCCCGCAGGAAAGCCAACAGAACGTACCCACTTCCAAATACCGTTGCTCCGAATTTCAAGAAGACCAAAAACAACGAAATCAAACTGAACGATACGGCTGTCGCGGCTGCTGAGCTTGCTGAGCCAACAATAGGGAGCGAAAACAGATGCGAACGCGAAGCTCTTAGAGCTGAGAGGCAAGCTACGCCTCCGGCGAGAATAAGCAAAAGCAGAGGATGCAAACCAAAGGCACATGACAAGAGAGAGAAAACAGCTACAAACGCAAGAAACGTTGTCTTTATCGCCGTTCGTCCGAGGTTCCAGAGAGCCTGTAAAACAACTCCGATCACTACCGGCTTGATGCCAAAGAGGATGCCCGCTATCGCCGGAAGCTTCCCAAAATGGACGTATAACCATGCCAGGCCGCCGACCATCAACGCTGCTGGAAGAATGAAGCAGCTTCCTGCGAGCAGCAGTCCTCTCCAGCCGGCGCACAAATAGCCGATGTGAATAGCCAGTTCGCTTGAACTCGGCCCAGGAATGAGATTGCTTGCGCCAAGGAGATCGAGGAATTTTTCACGCGAAAGCCAGGACCGTCTGCGGACGAGTTCATCCTCCATGATCGCGATGTGGGCTGCGGGTCCTCCAAACGCTGTCGTGCCTAGGCGGAGAAAGAACGAAGCAAGCTCGCCGAGAGGAACTTGTCTGTTTTCGGAAACACCATTTGAGGACTGAAGCGCTGGTTGTTCAGCCATGAATTGGCGGGTGGCCGACAGATGGATGAGTGGGGAGCCTTTGGGTGCCGCATCCTTTGCGCACTTTGCAAAGGGTGCGGGTTTTGACTTTTCTTTTCACGTCAAACCGGAGGCCTTCTCTCGGCTGTGGTGCATGCCTCGGGGATTTCTCCCCGCAAGAGTTAAGGCATAAAGAAGTGGCGGGGACGACGAGACTCGAACTCGCGACCTCTGCCGTGACAGGGCAGCGTTCTAACCAACTGAACTACGTCCCCACTCGCCAAATCCACGACTTCCCGTAAAGTCTAGTGGAATAAGACTGTTA